>Ga0181520_10001298_pt1 | contig 51258 bp, 39 predicted proteins | sample PEATcosm2014_Bin_29_FD_132451 | JGI IMG/M metagenome (GOLD analysis project Ga0181520, IMG submission 132451) | Peatland microbial communities from MTU Mesocosm Facility, Houghton, MI, USA - PEATcosm2014_Bin02_30_metaG | ecosystem: Environmental > Terrestrial > Soil > Wetlands > Peat | place... | reverse complement strand
GCTCCCATTCACACAAGGAAAGATCAGATGAACAAAAGAGTCACTCTTGTCATTCTCGCCATCGTCGCGATGGCCGCTTTTTCGAGTTCGGCGATGGCTACTACGATTACGATCGGCAATGCCGGTTTTGAAATGAACGCCAGCGGTTACGGTGCTGGCGCTGGTTACCCGGCTGCGGGCTGGCAGACGGTGGAGAATGGTGGGGACGGCAACACTGTCGAGACCTACCAGCCGACGACGGGTGCGGGGGGTAATTTCCCCGGTGGCATTCCCGCCCCCGGTGGCCCAGTAAAGGCCCTTTTCAACTACGACACGGTCGACAACGACTGTGCCGTGTTGACTCGAACCAACTCCTCAACCAACACCACGTGCTTCCTCACCACCGGCCAATGGTATACGTTTACCCTCGCCGTCGGCAACGGATTTAACCCGCCCGCCGGATACTTCGGCGGCTTCAACATTCTGTGTGCGGATCCCGAAGCGGGCACCGATCTTTATGCTCAAGAGTTCCACGGCACACCGGTGGACAACCCCGCCGCGGGCACGTTCCAGAACTACGGGATCATCTTCTCCGCTAATGATGTCATCGACGACGAAACGTTCTTTGACGGCGACCACCTGCGGTTCGGCGGTGTCATCGGCGTGGGCACGTATTTCGATAACGCCCAGCTCAGCAGTTGGTCGAGCCTGGCACAGGCCGAGACCGCTGCGAACCTTGCCAACCCGGCTGGCACCGGCATCTACATCAACGAGCACACGGGCCAGATGGAGCTCCACACCTCGATGGTCCCCGAGCCCTCGACGTTGGCCTTGCTGGCTTCGGGCCTGATCGGCCTGTTGGCCTATGCTTGGCGGAAGCGGAAGTAAGCCGTCGAAATACGGCGAATAACTGAACAAAGTCGCCTGTCGGGATTATCAGTCCCGACAGGCTTTTTCTTTTTCTTGAGCCGGCAGAACGAGGAAGCCCGTTCCGCGTCGGTTCACCGCTGGGGTGGACAGCCTTTCGCTAGGCCGGGTTTCCACGGACGGTAGTCCGGTCGTCTTTTCTCTAGCCCAGGTTTTCTCTAGCCCAGGCGCTTCACGCCCTTGGAGCAGAGAACCTCTTCTCTGGCCCAGGCGTTTTTCACCGTTGGCGCAAAGATCCTTTTCTCTAGCCCAGGCGTTTCACGCCTGAGTAGGAAGGCCAACCACCATTTCCTTTTTTTGTTTTCAGCCGCCTTCAGGCGGCGACCGTTGACGATTGGGCCCCGCCTTGTACGCCCTCACGGCCCCGTAAACGGGGCCGGAAGGAAAAAAACTTTGATTGTGGGCCCCTTATTCCCAGGCGTAAAACGCCTGGGCTAGAGAAAACGCACGGCCAGCTATCATCGTGGCCCCCTTGGGCCCGCTGCCATTGTCGGGTAGGATTGTCCCAGCCTTTCCGATGCCGTTCACTCGGCGTTGCCATCGAGGTACAATAAATGGGACGGCTGTTCGACTTCTTCGATCAGACCTAATCATGCGAGTGCCGGGAAAACGAGTCAAGCGAACGCGATTAGTGCAAGGCGGTCGTTTCGTCGTAGCGGTCGAAGTGGAGATGGTCATCCCGACCGACGACCCTAGCGAGCCCTGTTACGAGGCTGAAACGATCCAGATGTTGCGTGAGGTGGCCGACCACGCGGCACGCGGCGACCGACAATGGATCCAGCAGCAGGGTACGGTCTATGAGCTGGTCGAGTCGGCATAAAAGCACCACAGCGCGGGGCCGCCAAATCCCCGCCACCTTCGCGCACAACGCTTGCCCACGATCTCGGCCCGACAAATCGGCGGAAGAAAGGCGGCAGCCGGCGTAGGGTGTGTGCTTGCACGCACCAATTCCCCGGCTCGGCTGAACGGTGCGTGCAAGCACGCACCCTACGACTGAACGGCGCGTGCTACGACTCCCGGGCTCGCCGACATGACCCGCGCGCAAACGCGTCCTCTACTCGCGATAGGGCTTTCCCGCCTCGTACAGTGCGATCCGGCCCCGCAGGGCCTCGACAAGCGCCTGATTCTTTTGTTGTACGGCGAGGCTCAGAGACTTGCGTGCGGTAGCCACGGCTTCCGGAAACCGTCCCGCTTCGGCGTAAGCGGCCGCCAGCGTGTCCAACACGTCAGCTTTACCCGCTGACAGCTCGACAGCACGTCGAGCGGCCGAGACGGCCTGGGCGCCGTCGCGGAGCCTAGGGTCGCGATGTGTGGCGCAAATCCAGGCGAGGTTGTTGAGGATGTCCAGTTGGTCCGGCCGCAATCGGAGCGCCTCTTGATAATAGTTGAGTGCCTCTGCGGTCTTTCCCTGCTGCTGCAAGGCCATGGCCAAAGCCGAGTAAGCCCCGACGGTGGAGGGTTCCTGGCGGAGTGCGATTCGCAAATGGGTCTCCGCCGCCTGCCATTTACCTTGGCGGCTCAGGACGCTGGCCAGTTGGGTGCGCCCCGGAACATCGCGCGGATTCAAGCGCAGGAGGGCAAAATACTGTCCAGCGGCCTCGTCGAGGTTACCCCGGGCGGCCAGGAGATCGCCCAAGCCACGGCGATCCTCTCCGCAATCCGGCCGGATTTTCAACGCCTGCTGGTAAGAGGCGATGGCCTCGTCGGCCTGTCCCCGGCCGGCGAGAGCCTTAGCGAGGTTGTGACGGGCTTCCGGCAATTCGGGTTTGATTGTCAACGCCTGTCGGCAATGAGCGATGGCATCGTCCATCTGCCCCCGCTGGGCCAGGGCCGCGCCAAGGTTCAGGTGGGCCATCCAGCACTCGGGATTTTCCGCAATCGTCGCCTGATAAAGCGTTTCGGCGCCGGCGTACACCCGGCTCTGCCGCCAAGTCAAGGTGGCCAAAGTGGCCAGCAACAGCGCGCAGAGCACGTAGCCGGCCGGCCGGGAGGATATCCGCCAGCGTTCCAGCAGCAGGGCGACGCCGGCCGCAACGAGGGTGACGACGCCGAGGCTGGCCAAATATGGGTAGTGATTCGCTACGAACGAATAGCGGGCCGCGTAGAGGTTGAAGAAGCTCAGCATGGGGAACAGCGTGCCGGCGAAGAACAACAGAGCCGCCAGCGGGGCCCGGGTGTAACGCCGGATCGCCCATAACGCGGCCGTCACGAGAACCGCTCCGAGCAGAAAACTATATTGCCACCACTGGGCGGAATTGATCTGCCAGTGCGGGTAGATGAAGGTCAGCTTCACCGGCCAGAAGAGTTTCCCCAGATAGAACCAGACGGCCCGTCCGGCAATGAGCAAGCGTTCGATCAACGACTGATCGTAGTCCGACCCACCGCACCGATTGAGACTGACTTCCCACCAGGCGGTAATCATTCCGCCGCCCGCGCCCAAGAGGAAGAAAGGCACCAGCGGCAGGACGTCCTTTGTCCACGACAAGCGGCCCCGCTGCCACCAGAAAATCACCAGCAATGCGCCGGGCAGCGTGCCGGTGACGGTTTTGCTCAACAAGGCTAGCACGAACAGGACTAACGCACAAAAGTACCACGCCTTTTTCCGCGTCTGGTCAAAATGGAGGTAGACGAGCAGGGCCGCCAGATAGAAAACGGCGGAGAGAGTATTCTTTTGCTCCGTGATCCATGCCACCGATTCCACGTGGACCGGATGCAGGGCGAAAATGGCCGCCGCCAGACAAGCCCCCGGGACCCCCAGCCGACGCAGCACCAAGGCCACCAGGACCGCGGCGAACGCGTGCAAGAAAAGGTTCATCGGCAGCACGCAGGAATTGGTCTACCCGCGCCACGGTGCCGACCCCTTGATGATGCGGTGGGGCTGGGATCGGGTGGGTATTTCGTTTCCTGCGTGCTGCCATCAGGTGATAGCCGAGCAGGGCGTCGCCCCAAAGTCGGTGTTCGACCCAGAACGCGCTGTGCAAGAGCGGATAGTACTGCAGCGTGGCCCCGATTTGAAACCAGGTGCGATAAAGGCCGTGCCACGATCGCAATTCGGGCTTGGTCACGTGGGCCTCGTCGTCCCAGAGAATCCCCCCCTGCCAAGCCGGTTCATAAACTAGGAAAACCAGCAGCACCAAGGCGGCCAGAAAGAGCCACTCCCGCCCCGTCATGGATGGCACGTCTGCCGGGGGCGAATCCCGCGGCGGCGAAGGTCCCGATCGAGCGCCCTTGGGCACCGACGGCTCGCGCTGTGTCCCGTTCGATCTAGTGGTAGTAGAAGGGCGGTGGCGCCGTGTCATCGAGTCGAGAGTTCCGGGTGATTTTCCCTCTGCCAAAACCGACGATCGACATTCTGTCGGCCGCGCTTGCCAGTTTAGCTCGGTATCTCGTGCCGAGCAACTGGGCAGCATGCCCGGCGGCGACGCTTTAAGGAACAAGGCCCGGCGGCTGGTCACCGTTGGATCGAGGCTGTTTCCCGATACGGCTTTCCCGTTTCGTAGATGGCGATCCGCCCCGGCAGGGCCTCCGCCAAGGCCCGATTCTTTTGTTGCCGGGCCAGCACCAGGGCCTTGCGGGCGGCGGCCACGGCTTCCGGGAACCGCCCCGCTTCGGCATAGGCGGCCGCCAACGTATCGAGCACGCCCGGCGCGTCGCCCCGAAGCTCATTCGCCCGCCGGGCATGGGTGACGGCCTGGGCGCCGTCGCGGAGCGCCGCGATGGGGCAAGTCGCCTGCAACCAGGCCAGGTTGTTGTGGGTCTCGGCCGAGTCGGGCGCGAGTTCCAGGGCCTGCCGATAATGGGCCAGCGCCTCGACCGGTTTGCCCCGGCCGGCCAAGGCGGCGCCAAGATTGCTGTGGGCCTCGGCATAGTCGGGATTGAGCTCCAGCGCCTTGCGATAATGGAGTATTGCTTCCGCCAGCCTGCCCTGATCGGCCAAGGCGGCGCCCAAGTTGTTCTCCGCCATTGCATAAGCGGGCTTGATTTCCAAGGCCTTCCGGTACTGGGCGATCGCCTCCTGGAATTGTCCGCGGCCGGCGAGCGCCAGGCCCAGGTTGTTGTGCCCCTCCGCATCGTCGGGCCTGATTTGCAAAACCTTCTGGAACTCCGCGATGGCCGGTTCCACCTGATGGCGCGCCGCCAAGAGCAGGCCGAGGTTATTGTGCGCCATCCAGCAATCCGGATTCTCGTCGATCGTCGTCCGATACAGCGTTTCGTGGTCGACGTACATGCGGCTCTGCCGCCAGGTCAAACCGGCCAGGCCGGCCAGCAGTGCCAGACCGAGCACATAGCCGGCCGAGCGGGGGAAAAAGGGGACAGTCCCCATTTGTGCGGGCACAAGGAAACTGTCCCCTTTTTCCCGCCCCCGGATGTCATCCTGAGCGTAGCGAAGGATCTCGTGGGACGAGCAGCACGCCAGATTCTTCGCTGCGCTCAGAATGACCGTACGCCGACCGCTGCCAAGGAGAATTGTCGCGGCGGCCGCCGCCAGGGTAATGGGCCCCAGGCTAGCCAAGTACTGGTAATGGTTGGCCACCAGCGAATAGCGGAACGTATACAGATTGAAAAAGCCCAACGTCGGAAAGAGGGTTCCAACGAAGAACAGCAGCGCCGCCAGCGGCGAGCGCGTCCGCCGCCGGATCGACCAAAGTCCCGCGAGCAACAGCGCGAGCCCCGCGGGGAACAGGTACGGCCACCAGGCAGCCGAATCCATGGGCCAGCGCGGGTAGATGAACGTCAGCTTGGCGGGCCAACATAGTTTTCCCAAGTGAAAGCACACGGCCCGGCTGGCGATCAACAGCCGCTCGGGCAGTGTGAACTGGAACTCGGGGCCCACGCAATGGTTGACTTGCAATTCCCACCAGGCCGTCACCATTCCCGCGCTTGCCCCCAGCAGAAAGAACGGTACCAGCGGCAGCACGTCCCTCCGCCACGACAACCGGCCGCGCTGCCACCAGAAGATCACCAGCAGCGCGCCGGGCAAGGTGGCGGTGACCGTCTTGCTCAGTATGGCCGCGAGGAACAGTGCCAACGCCCCGCAGTACAACGGGATGGTCCGTTTCCGGTCGAAATGGAGGTAGACCAGCAGGGTGGCCAGGTAAAAGACGGCCGACAGGGTGTTTTTCTGCTCGGTGATCCAGGCCACCGACTCGACGTGGACGGGATGCAGGGCGAAGATGGCCGCCGCCAGAAGTGCCCCGGGGATGGCCAGCCGGCGGAGGATCAAGGCCACCAGCAGGGCGGCGGTCGCGTGCAGCAGCAAGTTGAGCAGGTGGTAGCCGAGCGGTGCATCGCCCCACAGCCGGTGTTCGATCCAGAAGGCGCTGTGCAGCAGCGGGTAATATTGTGTCGTGGCCCGCACGTCGTACCAAATGCGGCCGAGTCCTTGCCACGATTGCAGCTCGGGACGGGTCAGGTGGGCGTCGTCGTCCCAGATGGGCCCACCCTGCCAGCAGGGCTGGTAGGCGAAGAAAATCGAGAGCGCCAAAGCCGCCAGCAGCAGCCACTCCCGCCGCGCCAGCGAAGGCACGGCCGCCGGGGGCGAATCCTGCGGCGGCGGGGGGCCCGATCGAGCACTGTTACGGGCCGACGGCCCTGGCAAGGGCCTTTTCGACGTGATCGACGTGAAGGGACGGTGCCGCCGTGCCATCGAATTCACCGCGAGGCTGCTTGCCGAAAGGGCTTTTCCGCTTCGTACAATGCGATCCGGCCCCGCAGGGCCGCTGCCAGGGCCTGATCGTTTTGTTGCTTGGCCAGCTTGAGGGCCCTTTGGGCGGTGGTCACGGCTTCGGAAAACCGCCCTGCTTCGGCATACGCGGCGGCCAGCACGTCCAGCGCGCCCGGCGTGTCGCCGAGGACCTGTTGGGCCCGCTCGGCGTGCACCACCGCTTCGGCGCCGTTTCGAAATGCCGCAAGGGGGCAAGTCGCCTGCAGCCACGCCAGATTGTGGTGCGCCTTGCCGTAGTCGGGCTTGAGTTCCAACGCCTTCCGGTACTGGGCGACGGCCAAGTCGAGTTGTCCGCGGGCAGTCAGGCTGCGGGCGAGGTTATAGTGGGCCTTGGCGTGGTCAGGCTTGACTTCCAACGCCTTCTGGTAATGGGCGATTGCCGAATTGACTTGTCCGCGGTCCGCCAGGGCGTTGCCAAGGTTATTGTGCGCCTCGGCGAAGTTCGGTTGGATCGTCACGGCGCGCTGATAATGGCCAATGGCCTCGTCAAGCCGGCCCAGGTTGGCCAAGGCGACCGCTAAGTCGTGGTGGGCTTCGGCGTAGTCGGGATCGATGGCCAGCGCCTGCCGATACTGGGCTATCGCTTCGTCGACCCGGCCCAAGCTGACTAGCGTGACGCCAAAGTTGTTGTGGGCAACGGCATTCCGCGAAGTGCAAGCCAGCGTGTGGTTCCACAGCGTCTCGCTGTCGTGCCAAAACGACGTCTGGCGCCAAGCGCCGCCCATCAGGAGAGCCAGCAGCACGGCCGACATGATCCCGTAAAGCCAGCGGCGGTTCGGCCACCGCCGGCACGCGCCGGCAGCTCCCCACGCCAGGGCAATGCAGAGCCCGATCTGCGGCAAGTAGGTGAAGCGGTCGGCCACCGTCTGAACGCCGAACTGCACCAGCCCAATTACCGGCACCAGCATTGTCAGGTACCATAGCCAACCGACGAATAAATAGGGGCGACTCCGCCTGAAGACGAGAACGGCCGCCGTGATGCCCGCCAGCACCAACAAGGCGACCAAGAGCTTCGCGAGCGGCAAGTCACCAGAGGGACGAGGATAGACGACCGCCAGGCCTACCGGAAAGAAGAACTGGCCCAGATAGTCGACATACGAAATCAGGGCATTGCCCAGCCGCCAGCCCAAGGAAAAGCGTTGGTTGGGTGCCAGAGCTTCACCCTGGACGGCAATCGTCATGAGGCAGGAAACGGCCACCAGCGCCAGCAGCGGAAGCTTCTCGACGACGAGCCGCCAGGGAAGCGGCAAACGCCGCCAACGTCCGCCACCGGGAACCGGAGCGTCCCCTTTCGCCGCCAGACCCATGCGAGCGAGCGGCCAGTAGTCCAATAGCAGCGTCACCAGCGGCAGCGTCACCAGCATGGCCTTGGCCATCAGCCCCAAGGAGAAAACGACCAAGACCCCCAGATATCGAAGGGGCGAAAACGGGCGATGGACATAATGCACGTACGCCGCGATTGTGAGCATGAAAAACAGCCCGCTGAGCACGTCCTTCCGCTCCGCCACCCAGGCCACCGATTCGGTCCGCAACGGATGAACGGCAAATATGGCCGCCACCAATGCACTGGGCCAGATGTCGCCGGTCGTCCGGCACAGGACCAAGAACAAGACGATCGCCGCCGCGGCATGCAGCAACGCGTTGGTCAGATGAAATCCGCCGGGGCTAAGACCGTATAACTGGCTGTCGAGCATGAGCGAGAGCCAGGTAAGCGGGACCCAGGTGCTCATATGGCCCGTGGTAATCGCCCAGAGGGTCCCCTCGACGCTCAGGCCGTGAGAGACGTGCGGGTTCTCGTACACGAACTCATTGTCATCAAGGGTGACGAACTCGTGGCGGACCGTCTGGCCGAATACCAGCGCCACCGCCAAAAACAGGAGGCCGCAGACGGCCAGCACCTGGAATCGGCGCCACGTCCGAGCTCCTGCGACAGGCAGCATACGATTGGAGCGGACGCGCGGGTCCCGCCCGGCCCCCTGGCCGCTTCCTTGGGAAACCGCCTGACTTCGCTGCGGAAGACCGTGTTTGGTGGGTGGTCGACGCGTGTTCTCTTTTCGGCCCATGCAACTGAGGGGTCACACCGTACGCTTTTGCGGGAAATCGTGGGTTGGCCCTGAAATCGCCCGTGACGACCGGCGTAACGTCAGGGAGGAGACCGTGAGATCATCTCGCGGCACGCCATTGACCATGATTTCATTGTGGCCGGCGCGGGCCCGGCTGGCAAGCCAGGTCGGCGAGGAGCGAGCCCCAAAAGAACAGGCATCCTGTTGGAAAAGTCATCCAAAACCGGTCGTTGGCGCGGCAGCCGTAGGTTGCTGGGGTGGCAGTCCAACTGCCGCCTAACGTGCCGCCTCCGCGGCACGGGCCGCGCCAGGGCCCCCTTTATTAGCGGGTTTTTTCTGACAAGGGAGGCGGCGAAAGACGGAACACGCGACCGCCCGTCTCGGCCAACCACCCTATAAGGGGGTTACTGAGGGGCTAGCAATATTTTTTTCCATAGCTGACCTTTCCGGGTACAAAACGCTTGCAAAAAAAATCGCGGCATGGCACAATCAATATTGTTGGGACGCTTAGAAGTTCTCGGTGATGGTACCGGGACCGGCGTCACGACAATTCAAAACATCTACCTCGGGCCTGAACAAAGCTTGCGGCCGTAACATTTCGAAAGGAGGCAGCGTAAGCGCGGTGTGGTTCGAACCCTAGCACCCCCGGGTGTTGACCGTGGGGATGCGCGCAGCGGTTCTTTTCCTGTGGGGAGAGATCTCGTTGTGGGGTGAGGCCGTGCGCTAGCTGCCAACCTTCTTCTCTTGGCCGCCCTGTCGCCCAGCCTCGTTTGAATCCACCCCGTGTCAGCCAGTGCGGTGGACTTTGCCGTCTGCCGGATGGGACTGAGTCGCGCGGATTACCGAGTTCGGCCAGCGCCGCAAGGGCCGCTTGGAAACGCGTCAGAGATCAGCGAGTCGAGTACAATTGGAGTTGGGAGTCAAACGGAGAGCAGTGGGATCGGCAACTGTCAGCTCGGCGCTGACCCGATCAGCTTAAGACAGTCTCGCAAACGACGGTCGCCCGGTTAATTCCCAGTAGCTTGCACACACTACGAGGCAGCGTTAAACACGGAGAGAATTATGAGAACTCGAATGCTTTTCATCTTTGCCGCTGTGGGCGTGATTGCTCTTTTCTTCGCGGGCGCGGCGTCGGCAGATCCCGTCGCCCTAGTGAACGGCGACTGTTCCAATCCTGCGCTCCAGGATGGCCAGTTAGGTCCTTCGACCACGCCCGGTTGGCAGGTCGTCTATGGCTCCGACCCGGCCAATGGCAAGAACATCGTCGTGTACAATCCCACGTCGAACGATTTCCCCGGCGCGGACGGAAATGGCAACCTGCCGTCTCCGCTAGGGATTGTGCAGACAACGGTTGGCGGCATGAACGACCAAGGCCAAACCATCACCACCGGCGTGACGAACACCCTGTACGGCGGCGCATTGCCGGCTCCCACCTTGGGCAGCCAGGCCCTGTTCAACACCTCGACGGTAGATAACGACATCTGCTTCCTGACCAACACTCGCCAGCAACCCCCCATCCTTCTCGAGCCGAGCACGACTTACACCTGGACGTTTTCGATAGGCCAGGGGTTGGTCAATCCGTTACCGTATTTCACCGGGTTCTCAACGGAGGTCACCACCGAAGACGGGGCCCTCTTCAACGTCGAGTACCACAACACCGGTCAGGACCAACCCAATCCCGGGACGTTTTACGACTACTCGATCGTGTTCCAGGGAGACGATTGGCTGTACACGAGTAAGAACGGTCCGGACCCCGATACCCCGTTGCGGCTGGGCATCATCCTTGGTGCCGGGGCCTACGTCACCGATATGCGCCTGGACATAACGACTAACACCCCGGAGCCGTCGACGCTGGTCTTACTGGTCTCGGGCCTGATTGGGCTGCTCTGCTACGGCTGGCGGAGGCGGAAATAAGTCGTCCCGGCTGGGCGTCGGTGACGAGTGACTGAACAACCCGCCTGTCGAGCTTTCCGGCCCGACAGGCTTTTTCTTTTTCTTCACGCATCCTGCAAAAGGTCAAGTTGCCGTTTACTATGTCTCTAACACCTGCCGAACTGGAGTCCCGACTCGCCTTGGCCGTTCAGGCCGCGCGCGAGGCGGGCCGCATTACTTTGGAGTACTTCCGCCGCGAGGATCTCGACGTCGAGTTGAAGCATGACGACACGCCGGTGACTGCGGCCGATCGCCGCGCCGAACAACACCTGCGCGAGCGGATCGCCGCGGCATTCCCCGCCGACGGCATCGTGGGCGAGGAGTATGGCGAGCAAGCGGGCACGAGCGGCTGCCGCTGGATCCTCGACCCGATCGACGGCACGAAGTCCTTCATCCACGGCGTGCCGCTGTATGCGACGCTCGTGGCGTTGGAACACGAGGAGCAAAGCCTGCTGGGCGTGATCCACATTCCCGCCCTCGACGAGTGCGTTTATGCCGCCCGGGGACAGGGGGCCTGGTATCTCCACGGCCAGCAGCCGCCGCGCCGGGCACGGGTCTCCCAGCGGCAGCCGCTCAGCAAGGCGCTGTTCCTCACCAGCGAAGTCATCAACTTCGACCGCACCGGCCGCCGCGGCGCCTATGACCGGCTGCAGGCCGGGTGCCGCCTCGCCCGCACCTGGGGCGACGGCTACGGATACTTGATGGTGGCCACGGGGCGGGCGGAGGTGATGGTCGATCCGGTGATGGCCCTGTGGGATGCCGCGGCGCTGCCAGCCGTTTTGGAGGAGGCCGGCGGCACGTTCACCGACTGGCGGGGCAATGCCACTTACCAGGGCGGCGAAGGCATCGCCACCAACGGCTTGCTGTTGCCGGAAGCCCTGGAGTGCCTGTCGTAGGGCGAGGGAGGCGAGGGTTCAGGGGGCAGGGGGCAGGGGGCAGGACGCTTCGTTGGGGCGGCAGTTGTACTGCCGCCCCGGCGTGGCGCGACATTGCCACCCTAGTTGAGCCCCCACTTCCTCGCCATTGCAATGGCGGGGCGTTCCGGCGACAATCAATTCGTAGAACGCGCACGAGCCCCAAGTTCCGCGCCCCGAACTGCTGCCCCCTGAACCCTGCCCCCTCACCCCGGCGGTGTAAAGGTGAAGCTCCGGCTCTGGTTCATGAACTGCAGCGGGTTGTCGTACACCAGCCGACGCACGAGCGATTCGGGATGTCCGCGGCGACGCATGGTGTAGATGAAGGTGGAGACGGCCAGCGGATCGGACGGGTCCCAATCGGCCGAGGAATTGATCAGGAGGCGTTCGGGGCCGTAGATTTCCACCATGTTGGCCGCCCGTTCCGGAGTGGCCTTGGTGAGCGGATAGAGCGTGATGCCGGCCCAGTAGCCCTCGTCGAGCACCGGGCCGATGGTGTGCTCCTCGCAATGATCGATGCACACGCGGCTGCGGTCCACGCGGCGGTCGGCCCGCAGGATGTCGAGGATCATCCGCGTGCCCCGGTATTTTTCCTCCAGGTGGGGCGTATGAAACAGCAGTTGCTCGCCCCGCGCAAGCCCCAATTCGATGAGCGCGAGCAAGGTGGTCACTTCATTCTTCGTGCACTTGTTCAGGCCGATCTCGCCAACGCCCAGCACCTGGGGCTTGTCGAGAAACTCGGGCAGCAGGGAGATCACCTCGCGGGCCAGGCCCACGTTCTCGGCTTCCTTGGCATTGACGCCCACCCACACATAGTGGCGGATGCCGTATTTGGACGTGCGTTTCAATTCCCATTCGGTGAGCTGGCGGAAGTAGTCGTAGAAGCTGCCGGCGCTGCTGCGGTCGTAGCCCATCCAGAAGGCCGGCTCGCCCACGGCCACGCAGCCGGCCTTGGCCATGGCTTCGAGGTCGTCGGTTGTGCGTGAGGCGATGTGGATGTGGGGGTCGAGGAAGTACATGGGGCGGAGGGATTGGGGGCTCGGAATTTCAGATTTCAGATTTGAGATCCGGAGAGCGGGGCTTTGTGATGGCGGAGGGGACAAGGGAGCGAAACGGGCCGCTAGCCGCCTGCCGCGGCGGGCTCGTAGGGCAGCGAGAACGCCATTTGGAGCTCCGCGGTGCGATTCGGTCCCTGAGCGGACAGGATATCCAGACCGCGGCGGATCGACAACCAGCGGGGATCATCGGCCGCCACGCCTCCCGCCCGATCGATCCGGTCGAGGATCGCCGCCAAGTCGATCAAGCGGCAGCGGAGGGCGAGAAACTCGTGGCCTAGCAGCGTAGCAGCGGGCGTGGACGCCGGCATAAAACAACCTCCTTGTCCTAGCGCGGCGTAGCCGCGGCCAAGAGGGAACAAAGGTGAGGGTTCAGGGTTCAGAATTTTGGTTTTGTCGGTCCCCTGCTGTACTGAACCCTGAACCCTGAACCCTGAACTCGTTGTCTGTCCAAAAATACCCCGAAACCTAGCCCCCGAACCGATAGTAGGAATTGGAAGGGCCGGCGGGGGCGGCGGGAGTGCTGGCCGGGGCGCCGCCCGGCGGCTGGCGCGGCTTGAACACGTTGCCGGGGGCCTTCCGCTGCGCCCCTTCGTCGGCCTTGGGCGCGAAATCCTTGGGATTGGCGCCGCGGCCGAAGCGGATGATCGGGGTCTGGTTCTTCCAGCCCATCCGCTGCAAGAGATCGACGAGTTGAACCTGCTGGACCCCCAGCCGTTGCGCTTCAGCCCGCATCTTGGAGAACTCGGCGATCACGTCGGTCTGTCCCTTTTCCGTTGGGGCGTCGCCCATGACCAAATAGCGCGTGTTGACGCTCATTTCGCCGACGCGTTTTCCTTTCTCGTCGATGTAACAATCGACTACGCCGCCATTCATGGTGATCAGCCGCACCACGGTCTGCAAATCGCTGCGGCCGTCGCCGTCGAGGTCCATGAAACCGGCCAAGGCGAAGTGCCGCTTCTCGCCGGGCGCCCAGACGGGCGTAAAAATCTTGTCGCCCGAGATGATCGGATCGACCAATTTGTCGTCCGTCACGCGGGCCTCGGCCAGATGATCGCCGAGGACCTGGGTCACTTCGATGCTCCCCTTCTTGCTGCCCGCGCTGAGATCGGTAGTGTCGGCGGGATAGACGCTGAAGACCACCTGCCGCTGCAGGGAGTCGGCCCGGCCCAGATCGATCCACACCGTGCCGGCCCGCTGATTGACCCAGCGGATTTCACCTTCGGGGACGTCGAACTTCTGCGCCGTCACTTGTCCGAGGCGCTCCGACAGGGCCTGGTTGGTGCCTTTGAGTTTGGTGTTTACCGCTTGGGCGAGCAGCAGGGTGTCTTTGAATTTGGATTCCGAGGCATCCACCTTCTTGTGGGCTTCCTCCAGGTTGCTCTTGAGCGACGATTGCTCCTGGGTCAGGCTATCGCGCTCGCTCTTGAACTTGCCGCGTTCGCTTTCCAGGTCGTCGGAAGCCTTCTTGGCAGCCTCCTTGAACTGGTCGATCTGCGGCTGTTTGTTCGCCTCACGGACGTTGAACTCGTTGTCGAACTTCTGCAGCTTGATGGTCGCCTCGGCCAGTTCGGCGTTCTTGGCGTCGATCGTCTTCTGCATCTTTTCCAACAACGGGCGATAAAAGCGATCCACGTCGGGATAACTGGCGCCGTACTTCTTCATGTCGGCCTGAAAGGTCGAACTGGTGATGGTCTCGATCTTTTCCGTCTTCGCCACGCCGATCAGTCGTTTCAACTCGTTGGCATCGTCCTCATTCTTGGACGCCAGCCTGGTGGTCTTGGCCAGGTCGGCGGCGGCGGTTGTCGCCTTTGTGGTGGCTTCTTCGTATTGCCGGAAGAACAAATAGGTCGTCACGCCCAAGATAATGGTGAGCATGACGAAGATGATCAGGCCGATCTGAAGACCTTGATTTTCGCGGGCCATGACGAGCTACTCCTGGCGGCTTGGTTCTGCAAAACGGAGGCCCATGGAAGGCGACCAGAAAAGCGCCCTTTCGAAGCCCTGCGCGGCAGTTCGTTCCGCAGATACCATAAAGACTTACGATAATCACCTATTCCCAATCTTACTTAGCCCCCTACCCAGTGTCAACGAAACGCCGCCCCAGGTCCCCTCTTCCGCAAAACGGGCGAGGGGAGATTTTGGCCGCCGATTGTTGGGGCGGCAGTGGTACTGCCGCCCCGGAATTCGGCAAAACACGGCAGTGGCAGTACAACTGCCACCCCAACCGGCGGTTTCGCCCTTCTGACCGGCGTACCGCCGGCCGCTAAACGGACGGGGGCGCCCCTATCCCCGGGGATTGCAATGCCGGGGCGTTTCGGGTGTTCCGCAATCCGTACGGGACTGAGTGGTTGCCTAACTTCGCTGCTTGGCACAGAATACATGCCGATGAACGCACGAAACACCCGGCAAACCTCGCTCCCTGGTTTTGACGCGGAAGGCCCCGCCCGGCAGAACGCCGCGGCCGAAGCGGTCGTGCCGATCGAACCGCCCCCCGCCCCAGTCCCTGGGGAAAGCGAGGGGGCAAGCGGAAATGCCGCTGCCCCCCGTCCTTCGCCGGCCCCCCAGCTGGAAACCCTGGCCGGCCGGACCGTATGGGTCGTCGATGCCCATTCGTTGATCCACCAGGTCTTTCATGCCTTGCCCGAGATGACCAGTCCCAAGGGCGAGCCGGTCGGGGCCGTGTTCGGCTTCACCCGCGACATGCTCTACCTGCTGGAGCAGAAGAAGCCGGATTATCTCTTCTGTGCGTTTGACCTGCCCGGCAAGACCTTTCGCCACGCCATGTATGGCGAATACAAGCTCAAGCGGGTGGAGATGCACGAGGACCTGGTACCGCAGATTCCCGCCATCCGCCGCGTCATTGCCGCGTTGGGGATTCCCGCCCTGGGGTGCCCGTCGTTCGAGGCGGACGACGTGTTGGCCACCGTGGCGCGGCAGACGGCGGAACTGGGCGGCCAGTGTTTTCTGGTGAGCGGCGACAAGGACTGCCGCCAGTTGATCACCGACCAGGTGAAGGTGTTCAACATCCGCAAGAACGAAGTCTACGACAGCGATGCGCTCCGCGCGGAATGGGGAATCGCACCGCCCCAGGTGATTGATTTTCAGGCCCTGGTGGGCGATTCGGTGGATAACGTGCCGGGCGTGCCGCTGATCGGGCCCAAGCTTGCCCGGCAATTGCTCGAACAATACGGCACGCTCGAAGCGGTGCTCGACCATGCCGGCGACGTGCCCGGCGCGAAACGCCAGGAAAACCTGCGGAAGTTTCGCGATCAAGCCCTGTTGAGCCGCGACCTGGTCCGCCTCGACACCCGCGTGCCGATCGCCCTGGATTGGAACGCCGGCCGGGTGGGGCAGATCAACGTCGAGGCTGCGTTGGCACTGTTCCATGACCTCGGCTTCCGCGGCTTCGGACAGAAGGTCACGGCGCTGGCGAAAGGGGAGAGGGGAGAGAGGAGAGAGGAGAGCGAAAATCCTTCACCTCAGCCGTCATCCGGGGCCCCCGTCCCCTCTCCTCTTCCTCCCGCTGTCCGCCCCGCTGTCCCCTTTGTCGCTCACCTCGTCGATACGCCCGAGGCGTTCGAGGCCTTTCTCGACCAGCTCCGGCCGCAGAAGTCGTTTTCGTTCGATACCGAGACCACCAGCGTTTGGCCGCGGTGGGCCAAACTGGTGGGCATGTCGTTTGCGTGGAACGACCGCGAGGCCTGGTATTTGCCCCTCCGCGCCCCGGCGACCGAGCGGCATCTGGACGCCGCGGCCATCCTGGCCGCCTTGAAGCCGATCCTCGAAGACCCCGCCCGGGAAAAGATCGGCCAGAACCTGAAGTACGACATGATCGTGCTGCGCGGGGTGGGCGTCGAAATGGCCGGCGTGGCCTTCGACACCATGGTCGCCAGCTATTTGCTCGAAGCGGGCCGCCGCAATCACAACCTCGATGAGTTGGCCCAAACCTATCTCCAGCATGAGACAATCAAGATTTCGGAGCTGATCGGATCGGGCAAAGATCAGCGGCGGATGGACGAGGTGCCGACCCGTCGCGTGGCCGACTATGCCGGCGAAGACGCCTGGCTGCCGTTGCGATTGCGGCCCATCTTGGCCGAAAAACTCCGCGAGGCCGAGCTGGTCAGCCTGCTCGACACGCTGGAGCTTCCCTTGATCGAGGTGCTGGTCGAGTTGGAATTCAACGGCATCAAGGTCGACGTGGCCCGGCTGGGCGAGCTGAGCCGGCGTTACGGCCAGCGGCTGGAGACGCTGGAGCGAGAGATTCATCAGATGGCGGGCTGGCCGTTGAACATCGCCTCGCCCAAGCAGCTTCAAGAGTTGCTCTTTACCGAGTTGAAGCTGCCCGTGATCAAGCGGACGGCGAAGACCGGCCCCAGCACGGATGCCGAAGTCTTGGAGCAGCTTGCCCCGCTGCATCCGCTGCCGGCCAAGATTTTGGAGTACCGGCAGTATGCCAAGCTGAAGAGCACGTATGTCGATGCCCTGCCGGAGATGGTCTGCCCGGAGACAGGCCGCGTCCACGCGTCGTTCCACCAGGCGGTGGCGGCGACCGGCCGGCTCAGTTCCAGCGACCCCAACCTGCAGAACATCCCGGTGCGGACGCAAGAGGGGCGGGAGATCCGTTCGGCGTTCGTGCCCGGCCCGGAAGGCTGGGTTCTGATGGCGGCGGATTACTCGCAGATCGAGCTGCGGGTGCTGGCCCACTTTTCCGGCGACGCCCGGCTCTGCGAGGCGTTCGCCCGGGACGAGGACATCCACGTCCGGGTCGCCGGCCAGGTGAACGGCGTGCCGCTGGAAGGGGTGACGCCGGAGATGCGCCGGGCGGCCAAGGCGGTCAATTTTGGGGTGGTCTACGGACAAAGCCCATTCGGCCTGGCAAGGGCCTTGGGAATCGACCAGGAGGCGGCCGCCAAGTTCATTAATAGTTATTTTGAGGGATATCCGGGCATCGAAGAATTTCTGAGTCTGGTACTAGCAAATTGTCGCAAAAACGGGTATGTTACAACTATCCTTGGACGTCGCCGGGCGATTAGCGGCGTGCGCGAAGGTGCCGGTCGGCAGCGAAATCTTGCCGAGCGCACCGCGGTCAACACGGTGATCCAGGGGTCGGCGGCCGACCTGATCAAGCTGGCGATGGTGGCCATCCACCGCCGCTTGCGGCGGGAGGGTCTGCCGGCGAAGATGTTACTGCAAATCCACGACGAGTTGATCTTCGAAGTTCCCTCCGATCAGCTTCACCAATTAGCCGGGCTTGTCACGGAAGAGATGGTCGGCGTCCAAGCGTTGAACGTTCCCTTAAAGGTCGATATCAAAGCCGGTCCGACGTGGGCTGCGGCGGAGGAAGTCGATAGTGGTTAGCGTGCCAAGGCGGCGACTAACCGCGAACGAATGCGAATTATCGGTATTTTAGGCGGAGTGGCGAGCGGAAAGAGCCTGGTGACGCGGGAGTTCGCACGGCTGGGCGCCGGGGTGCTCGACGCGGATCAAGCGGGACATGAGGTATTGCAATTGCCGCACGTTGAAGCGGCGGTGCGGCGACGTTGGGGAGCGGCGGTCTTCGGACCGGACGGGCGGATTGATCGGGCGCGGTTGGCCCGCATCGTGTTCGCCGCCGGGCCAGAAGCCCAACGAGAACGAGAATCACTGGAACAGTTGACTCATCCGGAAATTGCTGGTCGGCTGAAGCGGCAGGCGGAGGCTGTGGCGGCGGCAGGTGCCCCGCTGGCAGTCTTGGACGCGGCGTTGCTGGTCGAAGCCGGCTGGGATAGGTGTTGCGAAAAAATGGTGTTTGTCGCGGCGCCGCGGGAGGCGCGGCTGGCGCGGGCGCGGGCCCGCGGTTGGGACGAGGCGGAATTTGCGGCCCGGGAGGGCGCACAGGAATCGTTGGAGCGCAAACGTGCGCGTGCCGATGTGATGATAGATAACTCCGGTTCTCCGGCAGAGACGCAAGCTCAGGTCGAGCAGTGTTGGGCGTCGCTCATCCGCTGATTCCCCACCCCCCCAGCCGTGTTTCCTTCCCCGCCGGCTAAACGCTAACGCTGCGTAAACGTCCGCAGTAAAATTGAAGTACCCACCGCCGCCGCCGTCCGCGCGTCGGCAAAGTGACTTTTCAGGAGCAGAGTGAGTATGAACCGCGAGAGAGATACCGAAACCGACAACCAGGACACCGAGCGCCGTGTGCCGGGCGGGGAGCAATTCTCCCCGGCGGTGAACGAGGCGTTGCGGGCCTTGGAAAAAGAAGAACCCCTGTCGCTGGCCGAGGAGATCGCCGCCGAAAGCAAGGCCGCCCGCGAGCAAGTCCACGACCGCTACGAGCAGATCAAACAGTCGGGCGATACCCATATCGCCGAGCTGCAGAAGATGTCGATGGCCGAGCTCATCGAGGAAGCCCGCAAGGAAAACCTCAGCGATTACGCCGGCGCCAAGCGGCAAGACCTGATCTTCCGCATCCTCAAGGAGCGGGTGAAGCTCAACGGGCTGATGTACGGCGAGGGGACGTTGGAAGTGTTGCCCGACGGCTTCGGCTTTCTGCGCAGCCCCGATTATCATTATCTTTCCTGCCCCGATGACATTTACGTTTCGCCCAGCCAGATTCGCCGCTTCGGGTTGAAGACGGGGACCACGGTTTCGGGCCAGATCCGGCCGCCGAAAGAGAACGAGCGGTATTTCGCCCTCTTGCGCGTCGAGGCTATCAACTATCAAGACCCGAACCTGCTGTCCTCCAAAATTCCCTTCGAGGAGCTGACGCCGCTGCATCCCGAGATCCGCATCCGCATGGAAACCACACCCAGCGAGGTGGAGATGCGGGTGGTGGACCTGATCGTGCCCATCGGCTTCGGCCAACGGGGATTGATCGTCAGTCCGCCGCGGGCCGGGAAAACCATTCTCATGCAGAAGATGGCCCGTGCGGCGCTAAAAAACTATCCCGACCTGTACGTGTTCATGCTCCTCATCGACGAGCGGCCGGAAGAGGTCACCGACATGGAGCGGGAGGTGAAGGGGCCTAACTGCGAAGTGGTCAGCTCCACGTTCGACGAGCCGGCCACGCGGCACATCCAGGTTTCGGAAATGGTGCTGGAGAAGGCCAAGCGGATGGTCGAGTACGGTCACGACGTGCTGATCTTCCTGGATTCCATTACCCGGCTGGCCCGGGCGTGGAACACCGAGTGCCCTTCGTCCGGCAAATTGCTCTCCGGCGGCGTCGATGCCAACGCCTTGACGCGGCCAAAGCGGTTCTTCGGCTCCGCCCGCAAAGTGGAAGAGGGGGGCTCGTTGACCGTCATCGGCACCGCGCTGATCGACACCGGCAGCCGCATGGACGAGGTGATCTTCGAGGAGTTCAAGGGGACCGGCAACCAGGAAATCCAGCTCGACCACAAATTGGTCGACCGCCGCATCTGGCCGGCCATCGACATCAATCGCAGCGGCACGCGCAAGGAAGAGATGCTGATGGACCCGGAGGAGTATCGCCGGGTCTGCATTCTCCGCCGTGTGCTGAACGATATGAACCCGCCCGACGCCATGGAACTGCTGGTCACCCGGCTGGCAAAGACGAAGAGCAACGCCGAATTCTTGATGAGCATGAACATGAAGATGTAACTCGTAGGGCGCGTGAAACGCGCCGGAAACTGTACTCGTAACCTCCCATGCCTAACGTCTATCGAGGAACCACCGCCGCCGAGGGCCGCTTCGCCGTCGTCGTATCGCGGTTCAATGAATCGATCACTTCGCGACTTTTGCAAGGCGCCGTAGAGACGCTCGTGGCCAACGGCGTGGCCCAGGATCGCATCGACGTCGCCTGGACGCCGGGCGCTTTCGAGATTCCCACCGTGGCCAACCGGCTGGCCGCCACCGGCCGCTACGTAGCGATCCTCTGCCTGGGAGCCGTCATTCGCGGCGAAACCACGCACGACCAACACATCAATCGGGCGGTGAGTACGGCCCTGTGTGAGATCGGCGTCCACTACGGGCTGCCGGTGCTCTTCGGCGTGCTCACCTGCAACACGCTGGAACAGGCCATCGTCCGTTCCGGCGGCCAGGCGGCGACCACCGGCAAAGACCAGCCCGACGGCCGCATCGGCAACAAGGGCGTCGATTGCGCCATGGCGGCCCTGGAGATGGTCGACCTGTTGGCCAAGCTGCCGCAGAAATAGCCCGCTGTTGCCGGGCGAGTCCCTGCCGTTTTTTCATTTGTTCATCAGCCAACCCTGCGAATCTCAAATCCCCAAATTTCAGATCTCAAATCCCGACCCCTGAGACTTCGCGAAAGAATTGAAATCATAGGATCCCCGCCTCAAGTCCTGGCTGCGAAACCGCAAGCGGAGTGTCAGATTTTGTGGCGAGTTCCGCGTCGTGTCCATTTTTTCACAAGCTCTGCCCCCTGAACCCTCACCCGTAGCCCCTACCCATGGCGCGTCGCAGCCGAGCACGAGAAGTTGCCTTCCAGGTCCTGTACCAGGACGATCTGAATCCGCGCAACAACCCGGCCGTCGGCGATCAGCTCATCGCCCAGCGGCTGCGGGCCGACGACCTGATCGGCTTTGCCCGCGGCCTGGTGGCCGGCGTGCGGCAGCACCGCGAGGAGGTCGACCGGGTGCTGCAAGCGACGGCGGCCAATTGGAGCTTGAAGCGGATGGCGGCCACCGATCGCAACGTGCTGCGGCTGGCGGCTTACGAGATTCTGCACGGCGACACGCCCGGCCGCGTGGCCATCGACGAGGCCGTCGAGCTGGCCAAGCGTTTTGGCTCCGCCCAATCGGCGCAATTCGTCAACGGGATCTTGGATAAGGTGATGCATGGAAAGGAAGCGAGCACAGAATCAAATTCCCCGGAGCCGCCTCCGCCGGATGTTGGGGCGGCAGTTGTCCTGCCACCCCGGGACAGCAGTACAACTGCCGCCCCAACGCAGGAACCGAATTCTTCGGAGCCGCCTGGCCCCGAAATCCCCAAATCCCCTAATCCCTTAATCCCCTAATCCCTCCCATGGGCCTTTTTGACAAACTGAAGCAAGGTCTCGAAAAGACCAAGGCACTGCTAAAGACCGACGTCCGCGACCTGTTCAAGGCGCAGGGCCGCCTAGTCGACGATGCGTTCCTCAACGAATTGTTCGAATTGCTGATCAAGACCGACATGGGTGTCGAGGCGGCGCAGGAAATCGTCGACGAAATCGGCACCGCCTACCGCGCCCGGGTCGTTGAGAAGCAGGAGATCCTCGACCAGATCAAGAAGAAGCTCAAGTCGCTGTTGGCCCAGCCGGCCGAACCGATCCGTTTCGCCCCCAGCGGGCCGACGGTCATCATGGTCGCCGGCGTGAACGGCTGCGGCAAGACCACCTCGATCGCCAAGCTCACGAATCTGTTTCAGGCCGACGCTAAGCGGGTCGTCTTGGGGGCGGCCGACACCTTTCGCGCGGCGGCGGTCGAGCAGTTGACCATTTGGGCCGGCCGGCTGGGCGCCGAGATCGTGACCGGCCCCTCGGGCAGCGATCCGGCCAGCGTGGCCCATCGCGCGGTCGCCAAAACCGTCGAGAGCGGCGCCGACGTGTGCATTGTCGATACGGCCGGGCGCCTGCAAACCCAGCAGAACCTGATGCAGGAGTTGACCAAAATCCATCGCGTGCTGGGCAAGCAGATTCCCGACAGCCCGCACGAGGTCCTGCTGGTGTTGGACGCTACGACGGGCCAGAACGGCATCAGCCAGGCCCGGCATTTCACCGACGCCGTCCGCTGCACGGGCCTGGTGTTGGCCAAGCTCGACGGCACGGCCAAAGGGGGCGTCGTGGTGGCCATCCGCAAGCAGGTCGGCCTGCCGGTCAAATACATCGGCGTAGGCGAGAAGGCCGACGACCTGGCCCTCTTCGAGCCCGACCCGTTCGTCGATGCCCTGTTTGTCGACCTGGACTAGCTGGTCTATTCGCCCAGATCGCGTAGTCCCGGATCCAGCGGTGAATCACGGGGCTACGGTCAACGGCCCCAACCGGGGGCCGCCGACTATGGCGCCGCCGCTCACGGCTCGACGCGCCGGAGATAATACCACGTGCCGGCGATGAAGCCCGCGATCCCGAGCGTCAGGCAGATGCCGGCGCAAAACAGCCCCAACTGATCGTCGCTCATACGGAGTTCAAACAGGTGGTTCATGTAAGCAGTACCACCAATAATGGCCGGGGGGCTAACCATTCCCGCCCAAACCGAGAGCATGGGGCTGGTGGTGAGCGAGGAGAATAACCAAGCGATGCCGGAGATTGCCAATCCCACTGCGGCGAACATTGCAAGGCCCTTTTGCCAATCCGGAAAAAGCCGTCCCATCTCGGGGGAGTCCGCGGCCGCCAGGCAACCAAAGAGGGCGCCGTCAGTTGCCCAGATCACGGCGGCGATGGTCATCACCAGGACCAACTTGCTTGCAACGATCGTCCTGCGCGCGATTGGCAGCGAGGCCAGGAATTCCGCCGATCGGTCAACGCGTTCACCGGCAATGGCGCTGCCAGCTATGAGGGCAATCGTTAACAGAGAGATCAAAAGGCCGGCATAGCTTGAAACGCCAAATGCGTACTGCCAGGGATGCTGCATGCCCCACGACTGTGACGCCTGCCGGTGAAGGGCATAAAGGGCGAACAGATGTGGCACCAGCAAGAAACCCAGCCCGAGCAATAGGATGATCCGGTTGTGCCGATAGTCTTTCCAAAGCAGCCATTTCATGATGCCACCCGTTGCCCTCGAATGAGGTCCTTAAAGAGTTCCTCCAGGCCGAGGTCGATGACGCTGGCGTGCTCGACGCCCTGCGTGGCCTGGATTTGCCCGAGCTTTTCCGGCGTGAAATCGCGCAACGTGACGATCCACTCCCGCCCCTCGATCCGCTGCCAGATGGTGCCGTCGGGCGCTTGTGTGGGCCGGCAGCCGTCGCCGAGCGTGGCCGAGATGCGCTTGGTCGACGCCAACAACGTGTCCAGATTGTCTTGCAGTAAGAGCCGCCCCTCGTAGAGAAATCCCACCGTGTCGGCCAATCGCCGCACGTCGTCGAGCATGTGGCTGCTGATCAGCACCGTCTGCCCGCGCTCGCAGATCGTCCGCAAGACGCCGTCCAAGAACTCTTCGCGGGCGATCGGGTCCAGGCCGGAGAGCGGTTCGTCCAACAGGAGCAGTTCCGGCTCGTGGGCGACGGCCAGCAGGAGCGCCAGCTTGACCTGCGTCCCCTTCGACAGATGCTTGACCTTCTTTTCCAGGTCCAGGCCGAACAGCTCGACCAGCTCGCGGCACGTCTGGTCGTTCCACTTGCGGAAACACGACTTGCAGAAGCCGAGCACCTCGCCCACGCGCATCCAGCGATAGATGTGATGCGTCTCCGGCACGTAGCCCACCCGCTGCTTGACTTCCACCGGGTCGGCGGCCACGTCGATGCCCAGCACGCGGGCCTGGCCGTCGGTGGGGGCGAGCATTCCCATCAACATGCGGATGGTGGTGCTCTTGCCGGCCCCGTTCGGACCCAACAGGCCGAACACGCTGCCGCGGGGAATGGTGAGCGAAAGCCGGTCCACGCCCAAGGTGCGGCCAAAGCGCTTGGTCAAGCCGATCAGCTCGAGGGCCGGCCCCGTCTCGGTCGAAGCGATCATGGCTGTTTACTCCTTGCCTGAGTCACGCGCTGCAAGGCGGAAGTGAAGAGCTGACGGACCTCATTGGCGCTCATGCCGGCGGTCTGGCCGGCGCGGATGGCGTCTTCCAACGCCCGGCGGACGCCATTGCCGGTGACCGACTGGGCGGAAGCCAGCCCCTGTTCGGCGACGAAAAGCCCTCGGCCCCGCCGGCAATAGATCAACCCCTCGCGTTCCAGTTCGTCGTACGCCCGCTGCACGGTGTTTGGATTGACGTGGGCCTGGATGGCCATGGCCCGAAGCGAGGGGAGGGCGTCGCCGGGGCGATACACTCCGGCGGCCACGGCGGCGCGGACGCCGTCGGCGATTTGCAGGTAAATCGGCACGTGGCTGTGGGGGTCGATCTGCACGCCAACCTCCGTAGTGCGCTACTTCATTAGTGCAGTATAGCAGAACGCCGCATTTCGTGCAAGGGGTGGGAACGCCATTGGGTGCAGTAATAGACCATGGCGGTTAGGAGAGAAGCGATCTCCATGATTGCAGCCGGAAAACAGCCGCGGAGCGGCAAAGTGAATAGCCAGGGGCGTAAGCCCCTGGACCAAAGGCCTCTCTCCGGCAGAAAGCCCCGCAGGGGCGGCAGCAACTCTCTGTCGCCCCTTCGGGGCTTGCGGTGGATGAAATTCCTTGGTTCCAGGGGCTTGCGCCCCTGGCTATCAACTGTCGCTCCTTCAGAGCTTATCGCATGTCACTCTCTCCTTTTTGGCCATTGGGAATTACTGCGCCCATGCCATTTAGATCCACATCAGCCAGCCGAGATTGCGGAGCCGGCCGGTTCCTAGGAACTCGTGCCTGAGCATCGACAAGCGGCGGTCGACGAAGCCGGCCCGCTTCAGACTGACAAAGGCCTCGATCGCCCACTTCTCGCGGGGCGGCAACTGCGCGGCGAAGCGTTGCCAGAGCGCCAGCGCCTGCCGCTGGTCGCGGCGAAAGCATCTCGTCGTGGCATCGCGGAGGAGCACGTCGGCGGCGCGGCGCATGACGTGGCGCCAGCCATAACAAGTGGCGCCCACGCAGTTGTTGGCGTGTTGCCGATAGAGAACGGTCTTTTCCGGAATCACGTCGATGCGGCCGAGCACCGCCGCGACCAGGGCCAGCCACCAGTCGTGGAACGGGGCCGCCCGGGGAATGGGCGAGGCCAAACGCGCCAAAACACGGTTCACCATCGTCGCACTGCCCGTCACCACGTTCTGCATCAACAAGCGATTCAGCCGGCTCCCCCCGTACGGATCGAGATTGCTATAGGCCCAGAACGATGGCGCGATCGGCCGCAGGTTCTCATCGACCACGACCAGATCGGTGTGCGCCAACAGCGGCACGTCAGCGCCCAACGCCGCCTCGGCCGCCTGGATTCGGGCCAGCGGCAAAGAAATGTGCCCCGGCAACCAGATGTCATCTTGGTCGCAGAACGTCACGTAGTCGGCCTCGGCATGGGACAGCAGTCGCCCGAAACACCGGCACGGTCCCAGCCGCGGCGATCCGCCCTCCAGCCGGACAATGTGGGCCGGCTGCCGGGCAACGAAACGCTCGATGATGGACCGCGTCCCGTCCGTGGAGCCGTCGTCGCAAATCAACAGGCGGCAGCGGCCGTCCATCTGTTCGACGACGGACTGGAGTTGACGTTCGATGAACTGCTCGCCGTTGTACGTGGCAAGCAAGATGTCGATGCGTTCGGGTTGTCGCGATTTGGTCGGATGATGTGTCATGGTGTTGTTCCGGGGCTGGCCGTTTGATCGCCGGGTTTTGTTTTCTCCGTGCGGCGGCCCCGCTGCCTGCTGCAAAAGCCCGGCATGCGCGCAGACCGCGAGACACATTTTGTCGCGCGGGTTCTGTTGCCGTCGTGACGGGGCGATGAGCGACGGAAATGTTGATGAGACCGACCGCGTAACCGCAGTCGACGCTAACGCGGCTTCGGATGTTCTTTCGGTTGCTCGGGCAGGGGCGGAATCCACCTCTCGCACAGCTTGGCGAACAGTGCGTGCCATTTCGCCCGCTGGGAATCATTCAGTACGTAATCGATGTCGGCCTCGACGCGGTCCAGCTCCGCCATCACCCGCGGATGCACCTCGCGGCGGATCGCTTGCAGGGCCCGCTGGCGTTTCCGCACGATCGCTTCGACCTGCTCCGTCTGGTCGTCCGACAAGCCCAGTTTCCCGCGCAGGTGGGCGGCGATGCGCGGGGGCGCTTCCTCGGGATGCTGGATCGCCCACCACATGCCGTGGCGGACCCGGATCAGCGTCAACCCTCCGCCGACGGTAGCGCCAGAAACGAAAATCAAGAGTGCCAGCAGCAGCGACCGCCACCGGCGGGGCCGTGGCGCGGGCAGGCCGGCCGGCGGCGGGGCCGTGACGTCGCTCGCGGCGGGTTGATTCGGCATAATCATCGTCTTGCCTCGATCATTTTTCCAGGAATCTGCGTCTACTGCATCACCATCGTGAACGTAGCAAACAGGCCCGACAGCGGATCGACCGTGCACGCCTGTATGGCCAGCACCGCCACCGTGACCGCCGCCGCGGCCGAGAGGGCCGAAAACAGCCGCAGCGGCCAGTCGACCACCGGCGTCGCGGCCCGGCGGCGGAGTTCGTCCATCACGCGGGCCGTAACATCGATGTGCGGGCCGCTTTCGTCGCGGGCACGCGCCGCCAACGCTTCAAATTGTTCCCAGTGATTCATCGCTTCCCCTCCTCCGCTTCCCACAGTTTCCGGAAGCGTCTTTTCGCTCGATAGGCTTGAACCTTGACCATCGTTTGCGTCCAACCGCACAGTTCGGCCGCCTCGGCCACCGAACATTGCTCGAGGTAGAGCAACGTCAGCACCAGCCGGTCGCGGGGGGCCAGGCGGGCCAGCATCACGTGGACCGCTTCGGCGGCCTCGGCCGCCTCCATTTCGCGGGACATCTCGGCCGCCCGCTGCCACGCTTCGGCCGACATGCCGAGCAGCGTCCGCTGCCTGGCCCGGGCCTTCCAAAAATGGTAGCCGACCCGGGTGGCAATCTTTCGCAGCCAATGCGACCACGGCGAACGGCCGCGATAGCTCCCCAAGCTCAAGTATGCCTCAACAAACGTCTCTTGCACCAATTCTTCACACTCGCGGCGGTCCCGCGTGAACCGCCACAGGTAGGCGGCCAGCGCAGGTTGATGGCGGGTGACGAGCCGGCGATACGCCTCTCCGTCGCCCGCCATCGCTGCCCGGACGTCCTGTTGGTCGAGCAAGTCGGCCGTCATTCAGCTTTCGTCGCCTGCTGGAAAAACTTGTCGGTGGCCGTCTGGCAGTCCTGGCGGAACTTCTGGAACTGCTCCCGCTGTTCGCTGGTCAGCACGGGGCGAACGTCGCCCGCCACCTTGGAAGCCAGCACGGCGGCATCGCCGATGGCCTTGCCCAGGTCATCGGCCGCGCGGCGAATGGCCTCCTCGTTGGGCTGCTCGGCCAGCACCGCATTGACCAGCGCAGTTCGCTTTTCCCAAACGCCCTTGGCCGCCTTGGCAATCTCGGTCTTATGCGGCTTGACGGCTTCCTTGATCTTCGCTTTCTGCTCGTCGGTGACGTTCAATTCCGACCGCAGGACCATCCACCGGCCAATGTGGCCGGAGATCAGGCGACCGAGGGGCGTTTGGCCCCATTGGCAGTATTCGCCATGGGCCGCGGCCCGCACGATCGGCGGCGCGGCGATGGCAGTCACACCCAAAATGCCCGCCAGTGCATAGGCCATCAGTCTCGTATGCAACATGTTTCCGCTCCTTTACCATTGTGACGAAGAGAAACCCCTTTTTCCAACCTCCGCCTTGTCCGCGGCAGAAGTCGTTCAAAGGGATAGTGGGGCAAAGTGGCGGCCAAGTTACAGGGGAGGCCCCTTATTTTTTCCCCGAGCCCGCCCGGGCAGAGAACTGCAACAGCACGCTCGTCGGCTCATCGGCGCTGGCGGCCAGCTTCAGATCGAGGCGGGCGCCGTAGGGCATCAGTTGGGCCGTCTTGACGCGGGCCTCCGGCCCTTCGATCTGCTCCACCGTCAATTCGGGGGTGGCGACAAAGGGGGGACAAAAGGCCACGTGAAGGCTGCCCGTCCGCTGGCCGGCCACAAACGCGATCCGCAGCCAGCCCGATAGTTCCTCCGCCCCGTCGGCGGTCTGGCTGCGCGTGAGCTGCTGCGTGACCCCCTTCGGAAGAGTGACATCCTCGGTGTCGAAAACCGGTGCCGCGCGGGGAGTCGAACTGCTCCGATGCGAGTGCGTCGTCCCGACGTGGGCCGGAGCGGTGCGGACGGCAGACCGTTCGATCGACGGCGATTCCGCAAAACCTCGCCGCAGCCGCCAACCCCAGGCCCAGCTTTCTTCGGCGCCCAGGAGCGTCCAGAGGAAAAACACCCCGGCGGCGGACGTGCCGGGCAGGCAGAGGCCGGCGCCGAGGGCCGCCAGCGCCAGCGACGTCAGGAGCATCACGGCTCGGTCGATGCTCGGCAACGACTTCCCTGACGCCGGCGAAAGCCAGGTCAGGCGAATAGCGGCCGCGGCGGCCGCGGCCAGGACGGCGACAGCCAGCAGCATGGCCGGTTCCAGCGGGTGCGCCAGCGCACCGGCCCATCGACGGGCGACGAGAACCAACGCCGCCGCGCTCAGCAGACCGAGCACCAGAGCGGCCGCGTAGCGCTGGAAACTGTGCGGCAGGGCTCCCATCGGGCGGCCACGCAAGTTTAGCGATTGCTGAACGCCCAAGATTGCGCTCCACCCGACGACGGTTAACTGATACGCGGGAACGCTGTATCGTTTAGCGGCCGGCGATACGCCGGGCAAGGGGCCGCTTTGGCGATTCGCGCCGCCGTGCCGGCGGTGGCTAAACACTGACCACTGACCACTAGCCTACTTTGCGGCGGCGGCCAATTCGGCGGCGTGGTGGGTCTGCTCCCAGGTAAAGTCGGGATCGTTGCGGCCAAAATGTCCGCCGGAGGCCGTCTTGCGGTAGATCGGCCGGCGGAGATCGAGGTCCTTGATGATTCCGCTCGGCGTCAAGGGGAAGACTTGACGCACCAACTCGCAGAGCCGCTGGTCGTCGATCTTGCCCGTCCCCTCGGTATCGACCAACACGCTGACCGGCTCGGCAACGCCGATGGCGTAGGCCAATTGCACCTCGCAACGTTCGGCCAGGCCGGCGGCGACGATGTTCTTGGCGACGTGGCGGGCCATATAGGCCGCGCTGCGATCGACCTTGGTGGGATCCTTGCCGCTGAAGGCCCCGCCGCCATGCCGGGCCCAGCCGCCGTAGGTGTCGACGATGATCTTCCGGCCCGTGAGCCCGCAATCGCCGTGCGGCCCGCCGACCTCGAAACGCCCCGTGGGGTTGACGTGATAAATGATCTTGCCGTTGACCAGGTGCTTGGGCAAGAGCGGATTGATGATCTTGTCGATGACAAACTGGCGGATTTCCGCCTGGCTCACCTCGGGCGTGTGCTGGGTCGAGACCACCACCGTGTCGATCCGCACCGGCTTGTGGTCCTTGTACTCGACCGTGACCTGGCTCTTGCTGTCGGGCCGCAGCCAAGAAACTTCGTTGTGGCGGCGGGCTTCGGTCAGCCGCTCGATGATTTGGTGGGCCAACTGAATCGGCAACGGCATCAGTTCGGGCGTGTCGTTGCAAGCGTAGCCGAACATCAGCCCCTGGTCGCCGGCGCCGATCTCCTTCCCCTTCGCCGCGTCTTCGTTCACGCCCATGGCGATGTCGGGGCTCTGGCGATCCAGCGAGAGCATGACCGCGCAGGTGTCGGCGCAAATGCCCATCTTATCGTCGGTGTAGCCGACTTCGCGGATCACCTGGCGAACGACGTCGGTATAGTCGATCACGGCCTTGGTGGTGATTTCGCCGGCCACGATGGCGATGCCGGTGGTGACCATCGTCTCGCAGGCCACGCGACTGTAGGGGTCCTTGGCAAACAGGGCGTCGAGAACGCCGTCGGAGATTTGGTCGGCCAACTTATCGGGATGGCCCATGCTGACCGCTTCACTGGTGAACAAGAAGTTGCCCTTTGCCACAAAAAACCCTCCTGTTTTGCTGATGATTCTCAGATCGCCGGCCGCGCAGCCGCCCACCGAACAGATCTTGTATTATAACCAAAGACGTGATCTTCGCAACCCGATGGGGGGCCCGTTTTTTGCTATTTCCTGCGGTCCGCGTCGGTGAGAATTTGCTTCTGGCGGCGCAGCGCCCGCTGCAGACTGGGGAGGTCGATCTGCTGAACGGCCGCTTTCTGCTCGATGGCCATCACGGCCGCCACTCCGGCGGCATGGCCCAGCATCATGTACTGCGGCTCCATGCGAATCGACCCGTAGGCCACGTGGCTGGCCGACAGGCACACCGGCACGAGCAGATTTTCGCACTCCGCCGCGACGGGCGTAATGCTGCGATACGCGATCTGGTAGGGCCGGACGGGCATGTCATAGTTGCCCTCGTCAATCGCCAGCCCCTCGGGAGTCACGAGCCGCTGGATGCAGTGGCAATCCAAAATAAAGGTCCCCATGGCCACCGAGTCGGGCTTGGCCGTGTTCTTCTCACAGTCCGCTTGCCGCATCACATAGGCGCCGATCATCCGCCGCGCCTCGCGGACGTAAATCGCGTAGGGCCAGTGCTCATTGTCGGCGAATTCATCCTTGCACAGGCCCCACAGGCTCACCTGCTCGCGGAGTTCCTGCGGCACGCGCCGATCGTGGCCCAAAAAGTAGAAAATCCCTTGCACCCAGTCGACGTGGTCCTGCCAAATGCGGCGGCGCGTGGCCTCATCCCCGTCGGGATATTCCGTGTTGAAGCCCGGATGATCGGTCGATACGATCAGGCCCGAGGCGTTGACATCGTACTTGCCGTTGGGGATCGGGCCGGTGAAAACCAGCCTCTCGAAGCGGACGCCGGGAAAGGCCCGCACCATCTCCAGGAGCAACTCGTAGCGGGCCGGATCGTAGTGCTTCGGCTTGGGAAAGGGGACCAGGATCTTCTTCCGCTGCGTGGCGATGACGCGAAAGTTATAGGACTGGACCAGCTTGTCGCCGGCGCCCGGTTCGGGCCAGGCGATGTCCTTGATTCCCCAGAGCAACGCTCCATCGGGGCCGCGTGCCATGAGCCTGGTCGGCGTACCATGAACGTAAGACGACCCCTTCGTGGCCATGAAGGCCACGGTCCGCGGCCGCAACTTCGGCGAGCAAAAGCCGGCCAACGACTCGCCGTAGGTGTCGCGGCTCTCGCGCCCCACGGCGTACTTTACGCCGGCGCGGGCCATGAGGTCGCCCTCGTAGCTGGCGTCGATGAAGACCCGCCCCCGGTAAAACGTGCCGTCCGCCGTGCGCAGGGTCACGATGCGGTGCTTCCGGCAGGTGACCGATTTGAGGCACTGCTCCATGACCAACTTGATGCCGGGCCGTTTGACCATTTCCAAGAAGGTCTGTTCGGCAACGTGGGGCTCGCTGAACCACCTGGCGCTCTTGCCAAGTGAAGTGAGCGCGGCCGGATGGTTGCGGTACTTTGCGGCCGCCCGGTCGAAGAACTCCAGGGCCAGCCCGCCGATGTAGGCCGAATTGCCGTAGTCGGTGGCCGACAGTCCGCCGCTGACCATGCCGCCGATATGCCGGCTGGGCTCGATGAGCACGACGGAGGCCCGCTGCCGTGCGGCGGCCACGGCTGCCGTGATGCCGCCGGGCGTTGCCCCGTAGACGACCACGTCGAAGGCCTGCTCGCCGGCCCGAATAGTCTCCCCGCCGATCGACAAACAGACCAAGAAGGAACAAATTGCAGCCGCCCGCATCGATTGATCTCCCCGTTCGCGTCTTATCGTTTCCCGACGATCGGAATATCCACCGCCGACCCGTCAAGCTTTAGCTCGACGACCGTATCGAGTTGCTGGCGGTCGGCCGCGGGAACCGTGATGATGATCCCGGCGTCGGTCTGCGTTGCGTCAACCTGCCCGCCGCCGAGGAGCCGGCTGGCGACGATCTTTTTGGGCAGCGCGGGCAGATTGATAGGTCCCTCGCCCGGCCAGCGAAGCACGTGGACGAAGATCGCGTCATCCTTGCAAGTGCTCACACCCCAGCGGCCGGGCCGAAACGGTCCGCCGCGCGTGCCGTAGATGCTATCCCCATGCTGCTTCATCCAGCGGCCGATCTCCCGCAATCGATCGACCTGGCGGGGCTCGATCTCGCCGCTGGGCATCGGCCCGACGTTGAGCATGAAGTTGCCGTCGTAGCCGGCGTTGGTCACCAAGAGATCGATGCACTCCTTGAGACTCTTCAACTTGTCGTGCGGTTTCCAGGCCCACTGCTGGCAGATCGTCATGTTGCTTTCCCAATACACGTTGCGGTCGCCGGAGAAGCGGCCGGTCTCTTGCTCGGGCGTGTGGAAATCGCCGACGGTGCTCTTTGGGGGCGTGGCGCCGCCGTGGAGGTAGGCCCGATCCTTGCCCAGCCGGTTGTTGACGATGATCGCCGGATCGAGCTCGCGGAGCATGTCGTAAATGTCTTGTCCGCGAGGGACCGTCCAATGGTCTTCCCATTCCCCATCGAACCACATCACGGCCGGATGATAATTGGCCACGATCTCGCGGAGCTGGCCCTTCATGAAGGCCAGGTAGTTCTCGAAATGGGCGTCCTTGGGCGGCCGCTTGTCGCCTGCCCCGCGCGGCAGATAGTCGGGATGATACCAGTCGATGATCGAGTAATAGGTGCAAAATCGCAGGCCCTGCCGCCGGCACTCGTCGGCCAATTCCCGTGCCACGTCGCGGCGGAACGGCGTGTGCATGATGTTGTAGTTGCTCAGCTTGGCCGGATACATCGCGAACCCGTCGTGGTGTTTCGCGACCAGCGTGATATATTTCACGCCCGCCTCCTTGGCGAGGCTCACGTACTGGCGGGCGTCGAACTTGACCGGATTGAACTCCTTGTAGAGATTGTCGTAAACCTCGATGGGCACTTCCTTGCCCCGCGACCAGCCAATCTCCGTCCCCTTCAGGCTCACCGGTCCCCAGTGGATGAACATGCCGAAACGGGCGTCGACCCACCACTTCATCCGCTCGGCTTTTTCGGCGGGCGTCTCAGCCCACGCCGGAGCGATCAGAAACAGGAAAACTACGAACGGCCACCAATTGCTTTTTATCAGCCGCAACGCGCTCATGGCGGGCTCCTTGGGGCGGGGGTATGGGAGGGAAAGCCAACAAGGGCTTATTGTGGGCACGGCGCTCGACCAGTGTCAAGCATGCCGCCGTGGAGTCGCGAGTCTCGACGTTGCATGTCGATGTCCAAATGGTAAAATCGAGCGACGCTATGGGGCATCCACCGGACGCGACCACGGAGCTTCGAGACCATGAAAACCTATGCTACTCTTCTGTTGACCGGACTGCTGCTTTCGGCCGCACGGCCGGCGGCGCCGCAATCGCCCGGACCGGCGTCAGTGTCGGAGTTGGTTCAGACGCTGCCACGATTGTGCGACTTCCAGATGCGGCGGATCACTTCGGTCGATCCCAGCGGTGGCAACGACGACTTTCGCGATCTGCCGCCCGGCGGGACCTTGGAGGTTGCCAAAATCGACGGCCCCGGCTGCATCGTCCATTTTCGCGACAACATTACCAGCAGCGAGCCGCACCATCTGCAGAAACACGTGTTGCGAATGTATTGGGACGGCGAGGCCACGCCGAGCGTCGAAGTGCCCATCGGCGACTTCTTCGGCGTGGGATTCGGCTTTACCGAGAAAATGGCGTCGGCCATGATCTGCATCGATGATCGGCGGGGCAAAACGAATACCGATGCGGCGGCCATGGGGGCGGCGCGAAACTGCTACTTTCCCATGCCCTTCGCCCGCTCCGCCCGCATCACCATCACCAACGAGGGAACGCAAGGGAGCCGGCATTGGTACGAGGTGAACTGCAAGATGTTTGACCGGCCGCTCAAGAATGTGGGCTATTTCCACGCCCAGTATCGTCAGGGCACGCCGCCGCCGCAGGGACCGTATCTGATCCTCGACGCCAAGGGCCGGGGACATCTGATTGGCTGCGTGCTGAGCATCAGAAATAACGACGGCGGCTGGTGGGGCGAAGGCGATGAGATCGTCGAGGTGGACGGCAAGGAGACCATCCACGGCACCGGCTCGGAGGATTATTTCTGCGAATCGTACGGCCTGCGGGAAGGCTGTTTTCCCTATTTTGGCGTGCCGGTCGACAACAACGGCTTTACGACGGCCTACCGCTGGCACATCCCCGATCCCGTGCCGTTTCGGCAGTCCATGCGATTCCTGATCGAGCAGGGCAACGGGGCTCCGCCCTTCCGCAGCAACAACTATTACTACAGCGTCGCCTATTGGTACCAGACCGAACCGCACGGGGCGTTTCCGACATTGCCGAGCGTTGCGCAACGCATTAGCTGGGCGAAGGGACGCGGCAAGGGGAAATAGACCGGTGTGAACGCGTTCACACCTTGACACCTTCCAACAACCGCAACGTCCGCTCGGTCGTCCCGAGTTGCGCGCGAACGAATGCCTGGGCCCGCTGGCCCAGCGACGTAGCGTAATCGGGTTCTTCCAGGCAGCGGCGGACGAACTCCGTGAACTGCGCATCATCCTGAACGACCGTGGCGGCATTGTGATCGAGCATGGCGGTCACGATGTCGCGGAAATTCCAGGTGTTGGGGCCGAAGGAGACGGCGGCCCCGTAGGCGGCCGGCTCGATCATGTTCTGCCCGCCGCGGCTGCCCATGCTGCCGCCGACGAAGGCGATCTGCGCCGTTCCCCACCATGCCCCCAATTCGCCGACTACGTCGACCAGAAGCACGCGAGCGGTGGGAGCCTGCTGTTGGTGCGGCAGTTGAACTGCCGCACCATCGTCGGGCGTCGTCCCGTGCGAACCGCCGGCAGCCTTGCCATTGAGCGCCGTGCGCCGCTGCCAGGCGATGCCAGAAGAATCCAGTACCTTGGCCACCGCCTCGAAGCGGTCGGGATGACGCGGCACGAGCACCAGCCGCAGCCGTGGATGTTTTGGACTTAGCTCGCGGAACGCCGCCAGCGCCATTGCCTCTTCCGGTTCTTGCGTGCTGCCGGCCAGGAGCACGATGTCAGCATCGGAAAAGCCGGCCAAGGCGGCCAGTCGCCGCGTGGCCGGATTGCCGCGGTCGGTCTGGGCACCGTCGTATTTCATCGAGCCGGTCACTTGCACGCTTTCCGGCCGGGCGCCGAGCGCGCGGAATCGCTCGGCATAAGTTTCGTCTTGCACGGCCAACAGCTCGATCTGCCCGAGCAGCCGGGCCACCAGCGGGCGGATGCGGCGGTAGCCGCGGAAGCTCTTTTCGCCCAACCGCCCATTGATGACGGCGACCCGCGCCCCGTGACGTTTGGCGGCGCGGATCAGGTTGGGCCACAATTCCAGTTCGGCCAGCACGAGCACGTCGGGCCGGATGCGCCCCATGGCCGCGTCGACCGCCCAAGAAAAGTCCAGCGGGCAATAGAAGACCGTCTGTTGCGGATATTTCTTCTTTGCCAATGTCATGCCGGTCATGGTGGTGGTCGAGATGACGCACTCCCAGTCCGGCCGCTGCTCTTGGATCATTTTCAGTAGCGGGGCGAGGAGAGTGACCTCGCCCACGCTGACGGCATGCAGCCAGAGGCAGGTTTTCCGCGACGTTCGCCGCGGCACCCGGCCCAGGAACTTAGCGGCGTATCCGTCGCGATATTTTCCCTTGCGCACGGATTGCCACACAAGCCAGGGTAGGCTCAGAAGGATCAGCAGGAGATAGAGGAGATTGAGCAGATACGGCACGAAGGGAATCCTTTCCGAACGGCAACGCTTAGGCGGATTTCTGGGCACTGAGAAGTACCTTCAGGCGATCCTCAAGTGACGCCACGTCCTCCACGCAGCGAGAGCGGACTCGGTTGTAGTTTTTCGCCGCTTCTTGCGCAAGCGTTTTGCGACCTTGGCCCGGTTCGTCGAGCCGCTTTCGGGCTTGCGCGAACGATTTGAAATAGACTTCTTTGGGATCGGTTTCTTGCCGAATGTCCTTCCATGCCCAATCGCGGGGCAGGTCATGGCCCGCTAGGATCCAGACCTCGACCTCTTGCCAGGCATTCTCCGCAAGAAAAAAACGATCGGCGGCAAGATACTCTTTTGCTTTCCGTTCGAGAGCATTCAACGCGTCGCGGCGTCCCGGTTGACCGTCTCGATCGACGATCAGCAGGAAGATATTCACGGAGTAACGATAACGATCGAGGATTTCGCGGATTCGCTCCCATTTCGTGGCCTGATCGACGCCGCCGAGCAAGGGGTCCTGGCAGACTATGACCTTGGCTCGTCGGCCAATTGCCTGAAGCATCGCCTCCACGATGGGCTTCAGAATGTATTGGTCCTTGCGGAAGTCTTCCGGAATGACCAGTACATTCATGCTTCGGCCCCCTCTAGGAAAGCGACTGCATCCTCAAGCCATCCCGAGGAGTGAAGGCGAGCTAGGTCTTGCTCCTTCAAGATTCGTTCGGCATCCGGAATTTGAACGATTGGCTTAATTCGGGCGTCGGGCTGGTCGGGAAGGCGGTATACCAGAGCCGCGTTTTGCCGCGACTTCTCATTCAAAAATCCGAGCAATTGTGGTGAGTGTGACGTGGCAACGACTTGAATAATCTCCTCCGAGACCTTCTGCTCGATGAGTTGTAGCAAGAGGTGCAGCCGCGTGGGATGAATGCCGTTTTCAAGCTCTTCGATGAAATAAAGGCGAGCGGATTGAGGGCCGAGCATGGCGGCGATGATTGCCAAGAACCGCAAAGTTCCATCCGAGGCGCTGTAGGCCGAAATCTTCCGGCCGCCGGATTCAACAAGCGAAACGAGGATTTTCCCCGTCTGATCCGGCACAAACTCGAAATTAACGAGATCTTGTGGGGTAAGCTCTCGAATCCACTCCAGAATCGCGTGTTTGGACGTTTCTGACTCGCAGATCGCCTGCAAGACCGACGATAGATTCTCGCCGCGATCGCCAAGAATGTCTTGGCCAGGAATCGAGGGTACCCGCATTGCTTCGGGTGTGAGGTCAAGGAATCGCATTGACCCCAACGATGAAACGACTAGTTCCGCTTCATCCAGACCGCGTTCGTCATAGTCGGTGATTTGAGATAAGACGGGTCGGTTTGCTTTGAACCTGAGTTGCTTGTTATCATCCGATCCCGGTGAAACTCCCACCAACACGGTCAGAGAGTTCGGATCATCTTGATTTGGCGGCTCATTCTGTGGATGGGAATCAAAGACCAGTTCTGAACAACCTGAACAATATGGATGCAGGTACATGGATTCACGGAGTACTCTTGGGGGACGACCATTTGCGTCCAATTCAACGTCAATTCGGTATTGATACGAATTCTCATCGGGGAGCGTGCCTTTCAACTCCAACGAGAACGTCTGGGTGCCGTAGTACGCCACCTCCCGCGTTCCACCGCGGATGCCCGTCCACTGAATCGCGCCACCCTCGATATATTTCGTGCCGAGTATCTCCGCCAGCGTGTAGCCCCGCGACACCCCGTGCAGAAATCGGAACGCATCGCGGAGATTGCTCTTGCCAGAAGCGTTGGTGCCTACCAGCAAGGTCAGATTTCCTAACCGCAACGTGGCATCACGGAAGTTCTTGAATCCGTGCAGTTGGAGTTCTTGGATCATCGGAACATGCTCCTTGCCCCGTCAGCCCCGTCTTGTCCCCACGGCTATCCCCCTTCATGCAACAGTTCTTGAACTTCTTCCCGCTAGAGCGAAAAACGGTGTCAGGAACCTTTATCAGGGGGACGCTCCGTCGAACGGACGAGCCGATCGCGATGCCGTTCCTGCAACTTGATGTAGTATTCGACAAGCTTCTTCGGGTCGTGCCCGAACTGTTCGGAGATGCGATGGCGAACGGCGCGAATTTCGTCGATGACGGGGTCGGACGACATTCGTTTCACCCCTTCCTCATGCAGCAATTCTTGAACTTCTTCCCGCTGCCGCAAGGGCAGGGATCGTTGCGGCCCACGCGCTGCTGGCGGTTGCGGATCGGCTGCGGCTTGTGATCGACTTCCGTGCCTTCGATGGCCGCTTGCTGCTGCTGGGTGATCTCGCCGGCCGATTGGGCGTCCTGGTGGATCGCCTCCGACTCGGTCCAGGTCGAGCCGACGAAACTTTCGTCGAGCTGCTCCATGCGGAAGACCAGGTCGGTCGTCCGCTCGCCCACCGAGTTCCACATCTGCTCGAAGATCCGCATTCCTTCCCGCTTGTATTCCACCTTCGGATCGATCTGGGCGTAGCCGCGGAGCCCCACGCTGCTGCGAAGATGGTCCATCGCCAGCAAGTGATCCTTCCAGGCGGCGTCGAGCAGTTGCAGCACCAGCGCCCGCTCCATCATCCGCATTTCCGGGCGAAAACGGTCTTCCACCGCGGCCGTCAGATGACGTTCCAGCCGTTCGCGGCTGCAGCGGAGTATCTCCTCGGGCGGCAAGGCATAGCTGTACTTCTCGGCCAGCCAGTTCGACAGCTCTTGCAACTGGCCATTGCTCTCGTGGGCGCTGCGGAGGCTGGCATCGGGGGGCGCGTCGGCCTCGAAGATGCGGTCCAGCCAGGCGTGGCTCTCGGCCAGCGCCGCCTGTTGGCCCGCCGAGAATTGCCGGCTGTGCTCCACCAAAAGCGCCCGCACCTCGTCGCGCTGCTTGTTCTTGAGGTCTTCCAGGCTCAACTCGGCGCCGAACCGCTGGGCCGCCCAGGCGGCCAATTCTTCCCGCTCATAGCGTTTGTGTCCGCCGGCGTCGCGGGTGGTAAAGTGATACAGCCCGGCCATCACCGGGTATTCGATTTCCTTTTCCTCGTAGACCGCGCGGGCCTTCTCCTGCACCAGCTTCACGAACGCCGGCAGTTCCAGGTCGCGGACCTCTTCGGGCGCCAGATTGATGCCGAACTTGTAGCGCACCCAGCCGCAGGCGCTCTGCACGGCGAAGTCGGGCTGCAGGAAGCGCTGGCCTTCGCTGAGATCGATCCGCTGCACGGACGCCTGCACCCGCTCGATGAGGAACTCGCCCACCCGATCCCGGCCCAGTTGCTTCAGGTCGCGGTCGCGGAGGCTCAAGTGCCAGCGGGTGTTGACCAGCTTGGCCAAGGCTTCCCAGTTCCATTCGGCCGGTTCTTCCTCCTCGGGCAGGTTTTCTTCCAGCGCTTCGAGCACTTGCCCTTCCGCCATGCGTTCGGCGTGCTCGCGGGCGAAGATATCGGCCGAGCCGAAATCCATGCCGCGGAAGTCGCGGGCCTCGAACTCTATGGACAGTTCCTTGGCCGCCCAGCCGGCAAACGTTTCCGTGCCGTAGTCCTTATCGAGAAACTGGCCCAGATAATGCTCGATCTGCTGATCGATCATTTCCAGGATCAACTGTTTGCAATCGGCGCCGTTGAGGATGTTTTGGCGATAGCCGTAGACGCGCCTCCGCTGCTCGTCCATCACTTCGTCGTACTCGAGCAGGTTCTTGCGGACGTCGAAGTTGCGCTCTTCGACCTTCTTCTGGGCGCCTTCGACGCGGCGGGAAACCATATGGCTCTCGATGGCCTCCCCCTCTTTCATGCCCAGCCGGGTCAAGATGTTCTTCACCCACTCGCCAGCGAAGATCCGCATCAGGTCGTCTTCCAGCGAGAGATAGAAGCGGCTGCTGCCGGGATCGCCCTGCCGGCCGCAACGGCCGCGAAGCTGGAGGTCGATGCGGCGGGCCTCGTGGCGCTCGGTGCCGATGATGTGCAGGCCGCCCATGCCGGCCACGACGCGGCCCTCGGCCTTCATCTGTTCTCGCTGCTCGATCTCACGAACCAGGTTGTCCCATTCCTCTTGCGGCACTTCCAGCCGCGTGGGGTACTTTTCCTGGAGCTTTGCCCAGGCCATAGCCTCGGGATTGCCGCCCAGGATGATGTCCGTACCGCGGCCGGCCATGTTCGTGGCGATGGTGACGGCGCCCAGCCGGCCGGCCTGGGCGACGATCTCGGCCTCGCGCTGGTGGTGCTTGGCGTTGAGCACCTCATGGTGAATGCCGCGTTTTTCCAACAGGCCCGAAATTAGTTCGCTGCGCTCGATCGACACCGTGCCCACCAGCACCGGCCGGCCGCGATGCTCGATCTCTTTGACGTTGCCCTTGACGATGGTCTCGCGGTCTTTGCCGCCGCGGGGCTGAAATTCGATCGTGTCGTCCGTCTCGTGAATGATCTTGCCCAGGTACTCTTCGCCCTTCTGGTTCACGAGCACGTCCCACTTGTGCATGCGTTCGATTTCTTCGGCGATGGCGCCATATTTCTCCCGCTCGGTGCGATAGATGACGTCGGGATTGTTGAGCCGCCGCAAGGGTTTGTTGGTGGGGACGGAAATCACGTCGAGCTGGTAGATCTTCCAGAACTCGGCAGCCTCGGTCATGGCCGTGCCCGTCATGCCGCAGATCTTATCGTAGAGCTTGAAAAAGTTTTGCAGCGTGATGGTGGCCAGCGTCTGGTTCTCTTCCTTGACGCGAACGCCTTCCTTGGCTTCGACCGCTTGGTGCAAACCGTCGCTCCAATTGCGCCCCGGCATCAGGCGGCCGGTGAACTCGTCGACGATAACCACCTCCTCGCCGTTGACGACGTAGTTGACGTCGCGCTTGTAGAGGTGGTGGGCCTTCAGGGCATTGTCGATCAGGTGCGGCCACTCCATGTGTCCGGCCGTATAGAAGCTCTCCACGCCGGCCAACTGTTCGGCCGCCCGCACGCCCTCGTCGGTCAGGTGGGCCGTGTGCTCCTTCTCGTTGACCTCGAAGTGGGCGACCTTTTTCAACTGCCGGGCGATCTTGTCGGCCTTCGAATAGCGGGTGACGTCGTCGTGCGCCGGGCCGGAGATAATCAGCGGCGTCCGCGCCTCGTCGATCAGAATGTTGTCCACCTCGTCGATGATGGCGTAGTGCAGCGGGCCTTGCGACTGCTGGTACGACTTCGGATAACGGTTGTCGCCCCGGGCCGCCGGGCGCATGTTGTCGCGGAGATAGTCGAAGCCGAACTCGTTGTTCGTGCCGTAGGTGATGTCGCAGTCGTAGGACTCTTGCCGCTGGTCGGTCTCCATGTTGCTCTGGATCGCGCCCACGGTGAGCCCCAGCGACATGTAGAGCGGGCCCATCCATTCCATGTCGCGGCGGGCCAGGTAGTCGTTGACCGTAACGACGTGAACGCCTTTGCTTTCCAGCGCGTTCAGATAGGCGGGCAAGGTGGCGACCAGGGTTTTTCCTTCGCCGGTGACCATTTCGGCGATCGAGCCGCGATGGAGCACGATGCCGCCCATCAATTGCACGTCGTAGTGGCGCAGGCCGAGCACGCGGCGGCCGGCCTCGCGGCAGACGGCAAAGGCCTCGACCAGCAAATCCTCGAGGGTTTCGCCCGCCGCCAGCCGCTTGCGGAACTTGGGCGTCTGCTCTCGCAGCTCGGCGTCGGTCATGGCCTGGTATTTTGATTCCAGGGCATTGATGGCGTCGATCTGTGGCTGGAGCTTTTTGAGATAACGGGCGTTCGAAGAGCCGAACAGGCTGGTGATGCCGCGTTCGATGCCCCGGCCCAGCCCGCCGAACACGTAGGTTAAGACGTCCCAAACTTGCGAGAAGAATTCTTCCATAATCGATCACGTCAAGGCACGACCGCGGGTTGCCGTGTGCCGGTTTTCAGCATGTTCAAATGGCCAAACGACGAACAGCAATAGCCGGGCGGCTAACAGCCGCCGGTAACGTCCGGCGGGCGTTGTCCTCCGGCTATTTTGCGGTATGAACCGGTGGCATTGTCGCGTAACGATAGGGTCACGCCACGCGCAGTCCACCCCACTATGGCAATCTATCCGTATTGCCAAGTCCGGTCAAGAACGGTTACGGACCCCGCTACAGAGTGGTGCGACGCAAAATTCCCCCACCTGTTCGCGAGCCGGAGGATTTTGCGACAACCCGCCGCCCTCCTGACTCACGTGGGGCGATTTTTCGAGGGGGTCTCCCCCCTTATAGAGTTGATTTTAAAAAAAACCTGCCGGTTGCTTGCGTTTTCTCCCATCCTTATGTATTATCAAACTATTCTGCTAGCCTGGAAATGGTTGGTCGATCAGTCCCGAATTATTGAGGTAGCGTCCGTACCGCGACTTCTAACCCCACGCTGAGGCAGCGGCACCCCCGTATAACGACGTTTCGGCTCTACCCGGATGTCTAGGGGTGCGTTCTTGGTTGGCTCGTTTGCTGTGAGCCGGCTATTCCGTTCCCACGCGAAGTGTGTTGCCGTTGTCGCAAGGGCGGCCTGGTTTGGACACAAGAGAAATACTCAACCTTTTTTCAACTCGATGGAGGTAGCGCGTGTTTACCTGTAAAAAGAAGATCGTCTGCGGGGTCGCCACCCTTTCTCTGATGCTTTTCACCGGGGTGGGATCCGCTCGTGCAAACACCGTTAGTTGCAATTTTGCCAGCGAGCCAGGCTCGTCGATCGAATTCAACGGCACCAATCGCACCTTCGAGTTTCCCACCACGAGCCCCTATGATTTCGTCATCAACACGGCGAGCTCGCCAGACTTGGGAGGACTTCAAGGTAATATCGGCGGAACGTTCGCCGTAGGACAGATTGGAACCGCCGCGGACGGAGGGGAGCAAGCAAACGTTACGTCAACAGACGGCGCCTTCAGTGTTTTCGACGGGTCCAGCAATACGCTGACGGCCAATCTGAACTGGGGAACCATTCAGGTCTTATACGGGCTCTTCGGCATCCTGAACGTCGAGGGTGCCGCCAACCTCAGCAACGTCAGCTACTCCGGGAGCAACAGCGATTTGCTGGGCATCAAGAATGGGACCGATCAGACGGTCGTTTTGACGTTCTCGTTCTCGCCGGTCACGGAGCACACGCTGACGGGTCTGATGACGCCCGGTCAGATGAACAGCACCAGTTACTCCGGGTCTCTGTCGGCTTCCGGCTCTCAGTCACCGATTCCGGAGCCTTCGTCCTGCACATTGCTGGTCGCGGCCGGTCTGGGTCTGCTGGCCTACACTGGGCGACGGCGAATAAAGGCATCGGCATAAGTCCAACTACTTCTAATTCTTCCGATTTTCAGCGAGCAATAAACTGCGCACACCACAAGAGAAGGTGACGGTGATGAAACGGTTCACGACGTTCTTTGGGCGGGGAATGCGCCGGTCGGCTATTATTGGCCGCAGCCAGTATTTTCCAACATGCGTAACGTCTTCCTTTCTCCGGCGGTTCTTGGCTTTTATCGCTGCGGGGGGTATGTTCCTAGGGATTGCTTCGCCGACATCAGCGGACACCCAACTCTTTTCGTTTACTACGGGCATCGGAGGCAGTCAGCCTGGGACCATGACCTCGATCAGTTACCCCATTGGCTACGATCAGCAATGGCCGAAACTTATTTTTTCGGGTGTCAACTTTACGCCTGCTGACACCGGTTCCATGAAGACGATCACTCCGGCTACGGACCCGAACTTTGCGACTTTTACCTCGATGCTTACCGATGGAGTTTCAGAAGGAATCAACTTCTGGTTCTCGCCCGCCCCTGCCCAGAACTTCAGCGGGTTGATAGTGCCGGAGCCGGAAGTGGTGTGGGGTAATGAAAATGACCCGCGCATTGATCTCCACGAATTCAACATCACCCGTTACGGCATTACACAAGACTCGCTTTCGATTACCAACAGCGGAGGTTCCAGTTCTTTTTCGGCATCAATTACATTTTCGGCTTTTGGTAGCCCCGTGCCCGAACCCTCGTTCCTCATCCTCCTCGGCTTCGGTGCCGTCAGCATGCTCGCCTACGCTTGGCGACGGCGCCGACGGACGGCATAGCATATCCAATCCACGACGGTCTGTCTTTTGTTTCAATTCGAGGCGACAACTCGTTCACAACGTCAAAGGAGGCAGCGAGATGAGTAAGATGAGTAACAGGGCTTTGATGGTTGGTGCGTTGGTGGGCGTGCTGACGATGACGGCCAGCATTACGCAGGCCCAAGTGTCCAATGTGTTCAACATGCCGACCGGCCAGACGAGCATGCAGTTCGTCACCGTGGGCAATCCGGGCAACGCGGCGGACTCGAACGGCTATGGTTCGGTTGGCTACACCTATCAGATGGCGAAGTATGACGTGACCGTAGGCCAGTATTGCCAGTTCCTCAACGCTGTGGCGCAGACGGACACCTATGGCCTTTACAACGGTTACATGGACACGAACATGCCGACCATCGCAATCACCCAAAACGGCGGTCCGGGCAGCTATAGCTACGTGGTCACGGGCAGTTACAGCGCCGGGGTAAATTGCCCCATATTCGATGTCTCTTGGGGTGATGCGGCCCGTTTCTGCAACTGGCTGGAAAACGGGCAGCCCGTTGGCCCCGAAGGTAATGGAACCACGGAAACCGGGGCGTATACCCTTAACGGCGCGGTCACCACCTCGGCTTTGATGGCCATCACCCGCAACGCGGGAGCCACGTACGTCATTCCGTCGATGAACGAATGGTACAAAGCGGCGTACTATAAGGGCGGCAGCACGAACGCGGGTTACTGGCTTTATCCCACGCAGAGCAACACGGCCCCCGTCTCCTCGCTGCCGGACACCGGCAACCACGCCAACTTCGCATCAGCTACCATGGGGCCGGGCATCGTTTACACCGACCCAGTGAATCACCTAACGCCGGTCGGCACATTTACTTTGTCGCCGGGGCCGTATGGGACGTTTGATCAAGGTGGCAATCTCTATCAGTGGACGGAACTCCCCCTGGACGGGTCGATGCGGGCAGTCATGGGTGGCTCGTGGGCCGACGTCGTGAGTAACCTGCAGGCGCACGTTGGCGCCGCAGATGACCCAGCAATGAACTATGGCTATAATGAGGGGTTCCGCGTGGCAGAGGTTCCTGAGCCCGGTAGCATCACGTTGGTCGTGTGCGGTGGACTTTGCCTGCTCGCCTACGCTTGGCGAAGGCGCAGACGGACGGCATAGCCTGCACTCCAAGACGGCCTGGGATTCGACTAACCAACCACGCCCATTCAGCTTGCCGCTGGCAGCCACGCGCTCCAGAACTTCCAGTTCCCGGAGCCGCATGAGCGTCGGGTTGCGCTCCAGCACCTTGGCCGTGTTGGCCTGGCTGCGCATAGCCGCCGTTTCCTCATCCATTCGAGCAGATGTGGAGCAATCCTGGTGACTTTGCACGCAGATCAGGACGCCTATCTCATTTCTCGAAAACGCGCATTTCACGCACCGCGTTGCCCCACTGCGTGCCACGCTTCGTGCACAAAAGGCGTACCTGCCGCGCCTGGACGGGGGTGAACTTGATCTCGCTGACGCCGCCTTTGCCGTCGTCGGTCCTGTATACGCCGGTCCAGTTCTTGCCATCCGTGGAAACCTGAACCGCGAACGATTTCGCGAAGGCCGTTTCTCATTCGATGCGCACGCGGCCCAGCTTCTTCACCGTGCCAAGGTCCAGGGCGAGCCAGGCATCGTCCTTGAATTCGGAGGACCAGTACGTGTCGGAGTCGCCGTCCACGGCATTCTCCGCCTTGTATGCCGGGCCGCAGGTGGACGAAGCCGTGGCCTGAACCTGGGAAGGCTCAACGATCTCGATGTCGCGCACGCTGTGCACCGGTTCGCCGCCTGCGCCGCGCAACTCCGCCTCCAAAACGCCCGGCCCGACTTGCTCCGGCCAGGCGACGTTGAAGACGACCGTGCTCTCTCCGAACGGCGCGAGCCGGCAGTCCTGCTTCGTTTCGAAACACACCCGGTCGCCGCATTTCACGCGCACCGTGACCGGCCCCTGCCACGGTTGGTCGAGATCGTTGATGAGCATCACGGGCACGCGGGCTTTCGTGCCGTGGATTAGTCGGTCCTTCCAGTAGTCCACCATCAGGCCCACCGGAGCGAAGGCGTCGCGGACATAGCGGTGAAACTCCGGTTCCCACTGGAGCCCGGCGACGCCCCCTTGTTTCCAGTGGTCGCAGGTCTGGCCGTCGGGACGCGAATAACCGAGGGTGGTGAAGTGCATCACGGCGGCGGCTTTGCGATGGGCGCGCCAGAATTCCGTGTCGGCGGCGAGCCACGTGGCCTGCATGTGAAACCGCTGCTCCGGCGTGGCGTTCTCGCCGAGGACGTTCTGGTACAGCTCGCGCGTCAGCGTGGTGGGCGTGCCGTCGCGGTTCACCCAATGCCAGCCGTACTCATTGATGACGACGGCGTGCTTGCCGTCGCCGGGCTGCGGATTGGCGGTCGCCAGGCTTCGCAGCCGGAAATTGCCGAAGAAATGGTAAGGGTGCATCTCCAACATGTCGCCCGGCTCCTGGGGACGGCTGTAGCCGTTGTCCCGGGGACGATGAGACAGATCCATGGCCCGCACCTGTGCGAAGGCCGCCCCGGTCTTCGGGCTCAACGTTTCATTGCACGCGTCCCAGACGGCGGCGCAGGGATGATTCCATCGCTCGCGCATCCATTCCGCGTATTCCTTCGCCAGCTCTTCGACCGGCATTGGTTTCGGCACGTCGCCGCCGAACCAGATCGGGAACTCGTCGTCGATGAGGATGCCGGCCTCGTCGGCGACGTCGTACCACGCTTCCGGCGGGAATCCGATGCAATAGCGCAGGCAATTCCAGTGCATGTCCTTCACGCGCTGGTGCAGCACGCGCACCCATTTCTCGTTCCACGGCAGCTTCCCGCACTCGCCGTCCTCGAAGAAACGATAAAGCGTGACGTTGCTGCCGCGGAGGGAATACGGCCGGCCGTTGAGCATCGCGCGGCGCGTTGCCGGATCGAACTTGAACTCGCGCATGCCGAACCGCGTCCGCAACGCGTCCGCGCCGCTGTCGGCCTCGAGCGCGTAGAGGAAGGGGTCTTCGGGCGACCACAGCCGGCAGTCCGCGAGCGGGATGCGGACGTCCAGCGTCGCCTCGCCATCTTTCGCCAGATCGACCGTCTCGCTGACGAGCTGTCCGGCGAGCTTGCCGGACTTCGCCTCGCGGACGACGAACGCCACGGCCGCCTTTGCCGCCGCGCCGTCGTTGCGCAACCGGGCCTGCACGCGCACCGTCTTGCCGGCGACGTCGGGCGACGCCTGCACGCTCAGGATGTGCGGCGTGCCGGAGAGAATCAACTGCACCGAGTCGAAAATACCGGGGATGTACCGTTCTTTCTCGAAATCGAAGCCGTCGGGATACGCCCGGCCCACGGCGTCGCGATCGGCGCCGACGCGAATCAGGATTTCGTTGCTGCCGGTTTTGAGCGCGGGTTTCGCGTCGAAGTATCCGGGCGTGAAACTCGGCACATGATCGCCGAGCAGCGTTCCGTTGAGGAAGACCCGCGCGCCGAACATCGCCTTCGCGACTTTCAACTTCGCCACGGCGGGAAGCGGGCCGTCGAGCGCGAACGTACGGCGGTACCAGAACGCGTCGCGCTTCGGGTCCTTCTGCGGAATGCTCAGGCGATTGGTGATCTTCGGGCCCGGCGCGTCAAAACCCGGCATCGCCAGCGATACCAGACCCGGCACCGGTACGGTGCGGTCGAAGGTTGCGGGAGCACGATCCATTTTTCCCTCGGCTATCTGCCATGTACCGTCAAGGGAGATCACGAGCCGCTTGGATTCCTGCTTTGCCGATCCCCCGCCCGATGCGGCGGGTTCCCCGGCCCAGGCGGCGAAACTCGCACATAACAGGGCCGCCACAATGGACAACGTCAATTTTTCCATGATCGAACTCCCTTTGGTTGGATGGACTGGTATTTGTCGTTTTCAGTTTCTCATCGTTTCAACCGGTACTCGCCGGGGGTCGCCATGAAACCGTCCGCACGATTGGGCACGTCGATCCAGGCGCCGTTGGACTGCCGCTCTGCCCGGACATGCTCCCAGCCGGGCAGCCGCAGGCGAAAGCGATGCGACCGCGATTCCAGTCGCGCCAGGGGACGATCTTCCGTGCCGCGCAGGTCGTTGCGCAGACGGTCCACGTCGGGATAAATCCGCAGCCGAGCCCCCTCCGCGTCGATTCGCAAGTCGACGAGTCCGGTGCCCGAGTACTCGAAGAACGGGCAACTGCCCACGCTCACGATCCGCCGCGGATGCTCGGGCAGGGGCAAGGGGTGCCAGTCGGTAAGCCGAGCCTGCATGTAACAATCGTCGGCCGCGAGGATGGCCGCGTTGCGCCGGAAACTGACGGCCGCCGGCGGAAACTGGAGATCATCGTCGCCCAACGCGAACTTCGCGCCGCGGGGAAGGCGTCGGAAGACTTCGCCCCCGATGAGGAAACTGGCCATCTTCTCCGGCGTGTACCAGAGATTCAGGTAGTGCTGCGGCCAGTCCCAATTGAGATGGCCCATCGCGCGCGGGTCGTACTGGAACTGGCAGGCCACCTGCATGCCCAACTCCCGCCAATGCCGCGCAATGGCCGGATACATGCTCACCAGGTTCAGCGTCCCGGGGGCATCGAATTCGTAACACAAGCGGGCTTTGCGGGCGAATCGCGCGTCGACCGACTTCGGCCCGATCGCCTTGAAGAAGTTCTGCTTGTCGTTTCGCGGGTCTTGCGCAAGGTCGCCGGGGTAGGCGCCCAGGGTGATCGCATCGCAGCGGCTGTCGGCAATCGCCTGGAAGACGTCGCTCACCACGTCGCCCCAGGGAAGGGCGAAATAGGCGATCGGCTGACGGGCTCCGGTGCTGCGAACGGCCTCGATCATCGTGTTGATGTATTGCCGCAACGTCTGGTAACGAAACACGGCGTAACCTTGCGGCGTGCGCCAGGCCGCGCCCGGAACTCGCTCGCGCCATGCCTGGCGCACGCCTTCCTGAGCGCGCGGAATGTTCTCTGCCCGTGCGCCGTCCATCGGGCCTGGCTCACCTTGGGTAATCTCGGCGAACGACCAGTAGATCGGCTCGTTGATAATCTCAAACAGCACGAGCGACGGCTCATTGACCAGCCGTCGCCTGGTGTAGGGGTTCTGGTGAGCGAGGAACTGCCGCAGGTAATTCGCTTGGGCGGGCCAGGCCGCCGGCCAAAGCGACATGGCCTGCTTGGGCGTATTTCGCGAGAAACTGTCGGGCCGGGCGGAGGGGCTGTTCCACCAGGCAATCGGAGTGAGCATCAGGTACAGCCCGCGCGCCTCGCACTGGCTCACCAGGTAATCGAGCACGTCGAGATGATCGTTGCGGATCAGGTTGCCCGCCGCATCGCTGATCTCCGCGTCGAAAACGTGGATGCGAATCATCTGGATGCCGATCCGCTGCAAGTCGGCCAGGTCTTGATCGATCGCCCGGCGAGGATCGATCCCCAGCCGCTTGAGATTCTCGTACTCCATCCAGCTCTGCGGATAATAGTTCACGCCCCACAGCGCTACCTCGCCGCCGGCCGCATAACGGAGAATGCCGTCGCGGACGACCATCGGCCGCAACGGCAAGGGCGCGGCGATCGGGCCCGGCCGCGGACGTTGCGACTCATCCTGGGCGGTCCCCTCGGCCAGCAGCGGGTCGGGCGAACCGGACGCCGGAACATCCGCCGGCCGCAGCTCCAGCGGCAATCGGTAAATGCCGCCCCCGGCAAAAATGTTCTCTGCGGCGATGCACAGTTCGTTCGGCCGATCCCAGCGGACCATTTCGGCCGGAATCTGATACTTGCGACGGGCATCCCAGCCGGCGGTCCGCCCGATCTGCCGACCGTTGAAGAAGGTGGCGTCATTGTCGTCGATCGCGGCCACGTCCAGTTGCAGCTTGCAACCGCGCCAGGCAGCGGGCAAGGTCAGGCGGGTCCGCACCCACGTGACGCCGAGTTCCGGCCAGTGCTTGGGCAGCTTGAGCGGTTTCCAAGCGACCGCCTGTGACGGCGTGGCCTGTACGCCTGCGAGGGAACTCCCGGTTCCCGCCCACCATTGCTGCCAGTCGAGCTGAGACAGGTCAATGGCCGGACGCAGGGAACACGTTGCGCGAAGCTGCGGACGTTCCCGCACGGTGACTTGCACGCGCCGGGGCGAATTCCCTCGCATTGCCAGCTTGAGTGCGAACAACCCCGTATGGCCGGCCGCGGGAAGTACCTCCAACACGTCGGCGCCCTCGGCTTCGATCCGGGGTGTAACCTGCTCCTGCGAGTCGCTGTCGCTCGTTACGATGAGCCAGCCGTGCCAGACGAGCGACGATCCTTCCAACCGTGTCATCGGCCCGACGATGCGGAGTTCCTGAGCGGCGGCCATGGCCCGCGAGGCGGGCAAGCAAGAAATCAAAGCAAAGAGGCAGAGCAGACCCGCTACGCCATGCGCGAAGCAACGCCGCCGAGACTGGCGTGATTCGCTGAACACACGTGCCGCCATTTTTACCTCTTTCCGCTGCTGGGGCAGACGCCGTAGCATTTCTTCAATGCGTCCTCTAGTCTAGGGCACTGCATTTCCACTTTCAACCAACCGTTGCTTGCCGTCCGCCCGGCGAAGCGGTAGGATCATAGCCGGTCACGCACGCCCACCCTGCACGAGCTCGCCGCCATGACCAGAACCGTCCAGATCCTCGCCTTCCTCCTCTGCTGCCACACGGCGACCGCCGCCACGTGGTTTGTTTCGCCCAAGGGGAACGACACGAACACCGGGCTCGGACCCGATCAGCGCCAGGCACTGAAAACGATCCAGGCGGGCGTCAACCGGCTTCGGCCGGGCGACACCCTGCTGCTGCGCGGCGGCGTGTATCGCGAGACGGTGGCCTTTCCACGCAGCGGCGAGCCGGGACGGCCGCTGGTGGTCAAGGCATATGAGGGGGAGAAGGTCGTGGTGAGCGGGTGCGATCCGATCACCGGCTGGACGCGGCACAAGGGAAACATCTGGAAGGCGCCCATGGCCTGGACGCTCGGGCTGGGGCGCAACCAGGTCTTTGCCGGCGGCCAGGTGATGATCGAGGCCCGTTTTCCCAACCGGCCTGCCCCGGGGCTGGAAATGTACGTGGCCGGTCTCTCGCCGCTGTGGCCCACCTTCGGCGAGTTCTCCATTCCCGGGGCTCGGGAGCCGGGCCGCGTGACGAGCAAGCTTCTGGAAGGGCAGCCGGCCGATTACTGGAAAGG
>Ga0181520_10001295_pt1 | contig 51327 bp, 42 predicted proteins | sample PEATcosm2014_Bin_29_FD_132451 | JGI IMG/M metagenome (GOLD analysis project Ga0181520, IMG submission 132451) | Peatland microbial communities from MTU Mesocosm Facility, Houghton, MI, USA - PEATcosm2014_Bin02_30_metaG | ecosystem: Environmental > Terrestrial > Soil > Wetlands > Peat | place... | reverse complement strand
GTCGCAGGTGCGGCATTCCTTGCCGTTGCGGTTTGCCTGCTCTTCTACCGCATCGACAAGAAATTGAATTTGACCATCTCCAACGAATTGGCTGAGCGGCGCAAGGGCTTTTCAGCCCCAGCCTCGTAATGCGGAAAGCTCTTCGGCCTTCGCCCACATCCGCTGGGTGCCCCATCCTTGCGACTTCTTTTCGTCGCAAGGGTGGGAAACATCGAACCCCAACCTGCCCCGTTCCCAGGGAGTATCCAAAAATGACGATTCGACGTTTTGCAGTTCTCGTTGCAATCCTTGCCGCTAGCTTGGCGATCGCCGCGCAGGCCCCCACCACGCTCAAGGACGCTTACGGCGGTTCCTTCTATGTCGGCGCGGCCATCAACACCGCGCAGATCACCGGGAGCGATGCGCGCGGCGCTGCCATTGTCGCAGCGCAATTCAACTCCATCAGTCCCGAAAACGTGCTCAAGTGGGAGCAGGTTCATCCCCAGCCGAGCGTCTATACCTTCGATCTGGCCGACAAGTACGTCGAATTCGGCGAGAAGAACCATATGTTCATCGTTGGACATAACCTGTGCTGGCACGCGCAAACTCCCGACTGGGTCTTTCAAGACGCTGACGGCAAGCCGATCACCCGCGATGCGCTGCTCAAGCGGCTCCATGACCACATCTTCACCGTGGTCGGCCGCTACAAGGGCCGCATCCAAAGTTGGGATGTGGTGAACGAAGCGCTCAACGAAGATGGAACCCTGCGACACTCGAAGTGGTTCGAGATCGCCGGCGAGGACTATATCGTAAAGGCCTTCCAGTGGGCGCACGAGGCCGATCCAAGCGCCCAACTGAACTACAACGACTACAACCTCGAAAACCCTGAAAAGCGTCGCGGGGCCATTGCGCTGATCAAGAAGATTCAGGCCGCGGACGTGCCGATTGCGGTGGTTGGAAGCCAGGGCCATCTGCACCTGGACTGGCCCTCGACCGATGCGGAAGAGGCGACCGTTACCGAACTTGCCGCGGCCGGCGTCAAGGTCGCCATCACCGAACTCGATATTGACCTGCTGCCGCGCGTTGCGCCCAACACGGCCGATGTCTCCCTGAACGTGAAGGCCGATCCCAAGCTGAATCCCTATGCGGCGGGCTTGCCCGCGGACATGCAGCAGGCGCTGGCAAAAAGGTATGCCAGTCTGTTCGCCGTCTATCTGCGGCATCGCGACGTCGTGAGCCGGGTCACGCTCTGGGGAGTCAGCGACGCTGACTCATGGCTCAACGACTGGCCGGTCGTTGGTCGCACTAGTTATCCCTTGCTCTTCGACCGCGCCGGAAAGCCAAAACCGGCATTCGATGCGGTAGTTAAGTTGCCGACGCAAGCTGTGAAGCCCTAGCAGCCTTTTGAGAGAATCTCGTGTACGGCAGGGCGCGATTTCGGCCGCGCCTTTCTATACAAGGTGATGGTCTGTCATTACTCCATCCCGGCTTCTTCTTCCATTCGTGTAAGAATCCCTCGCAAGGCTTGAAACTCCGGGCGGTCCGCTAGCGGCTTCAGGCGCGGATCGGCCAGCATCTGGAAGAACCACGGGCATCCGGACTGTTCGGCTGCCCGCAACTCGCCAATTGCGGCATCGAATTCCCCCAGAGCGACATAGACGGCCGGCGAAAACGAACTCAGCACGAACCGTTCCCGGCTCATCCATTGCACGCGCTCCATCATGGCCCGGCACTCCTCGCTTCGGCCGGCGCAGGCCAGCGTGTAGGCATGAACGATTGTGGCCAAATCGAAATAGGGCAGGCGCTGTGCAAGGGAGCCGGCCAATTCCTCGCCGCGCGCTGTTTCCCCGTTAAACGACAGAATCATGGAGCCATACAGATTGGCGCCTTCATGCTCGGGAAACACACGCAGGGTTTCATGGATGGCAGTGACGCTTTCGGCGCTTCGGCCGGCCAAGTGAAGAGCCCAGGCGAGACGCGCCTGCAGCCACGGCGAATACGGATCCTGGCGAATGACTTCGCGCAAAAAGTCGATGGCCTCATCAAAACGATGGCGGCTCAACGCAAACATGGCCCGCGACCGGCTGATCCAGGGATCATGCATCAGATGGGCCGAGCGCGCAAACGCTTTCAACGCTGAATCCAGGTTGTGATTCACATGGAAACTCATCCAGCCCACAGCGGGAAGGACTCCTTCGGCTTGCGGGGGAAGGCACACGCTGGCAAGATCGTCCCATGTCGAAGTCCCCGATGCTGGAAACCACGGTTCGAGAGCCCGGCGGGCGTGGTCGATGGCTGAGGTGGGCGACATGAACCCGTAGAATGCCTGGGTAATGCAAAGATTCACCAGATCGACCCGGCCGGGAATCAGCGATGGATCGAGTTCGATGGCACGGTAAAGATGTTGCAGGCTGTCCTGCATGCGATGGCGTTGCAGTGACTGCCACTCGAAATGGGCGCGATGGAACAGGTCGTAGGCTTCCCGCTTTTCCCGAAGCTCACCGGAGGGTTCTCCGTCCCAGGTGGGGCCGGCTGCTGCCTGCAGAGATACATCTCCGGTTTTAATTCTGGGCGACGATCTGGCCACCGTTGTTGCCTTCAGAGGTGCGTCAATGCCTCGCAAGCCACAGGAAAGGCGAAACACGAGGCGCTCAACCAACGCCTCTTCCAACCCAGCTGTCCGATCTTCCGCAACCAGGACATCTTCAACCCAGATCTGGGCGCCGTCCTCGACCCGCACCATCTCTGCCCGCAGGCGGATGTGAGATGGCAGAGCGCGAAGGGTGCCTGTCAGCACAAAATTCGCCTTCAGCGTGTCGCCGATCTGCTGGGCACTCTGGCCGCGGCGTGCCAGAGTGAAAACTGAATCCCTTGCCAGCACCGTAGCCAAAGCCGGTCTTAGTGAAGTGAGCTGGGTTGCGGTCTCCTCGGCAATGGAAGCACCCAAATGCTCGGGAATGGCGTACCCCGCGGCGAAAGGCACAATCGCCAAGCGCGGCAACGATGTCGCCAGAGGGGTTGCATACCGCCAAATCGAGGCGGCGAACCGATAGCCGCGCTTATATACCGTTTGGATGCACACTTCCGGTTCCAGTCGGGCTCGCAACGACGAAAGGCATTTGGGAATGCTGTCGGCAGTGACATGAACGTCACCCCAAAGTGCCCTTTGCAACTCCAGCGGCGAGACCGCCTGCCCGGCGTGCGATATAAGAATCCGCAACGCCAACAATTCCTTGGGTGGAAGGTGAACCACCGTTTCGTTGCGCAACAGGGTACCATCTGGTTCCAGCCGGAAACGGCCAAACGCCAACGCGACGCCCCCGCCCCATTCGCTGGGGCCTGTCTTTGACAGATTGGGTTCCGGTATCGCCTCTATTCGTTCAGTGGGCTTCTTCATGGAAAACCAACGCAATCCTGGGGGCCCGTTCAAGTTTCCAGTCGTTCAATCACCAACCCCATCGTTCGAATTGCAGGCGCCGGGATGGTCTCGGCGATTTTGATCGGTTTCGACTGAAAAAACTATCAAATAAGCCTATGAAAAGCAGGAATTGCTTCAAAAACCTTTCATCTGTTCCTGATTATCTACCCTAGACGTGCCCATGCCAAATCCACTGGCCATCCGAGCATGGCGGAGCCCAAAAACAGACCCTCCCCGGTCGGTTTCTATGTTGACGCGAGTCCATAAAGTGAACTACAGTCCAATTAGTGAACCCGAGTCCAAAATCGCTCCGCTCTGCACTGAAGGCCCAGACCCGTGCGGCCATTGTCGCTGTGTCCTTCGACCTCTTCGGCAAGCTCGGCTTTGAAAAAGTCTCCGTTGAAATGATCGCCGAAGCCGCCGGCATATCCCGGGCCACGTTCTTCAATTACTTTCCCCAGAAAGACCTGATCCTGCGCGAAATCGCCTCGGCGCGGGTGGAGAAACTGAAAAGTCTGCTGGCCGGGTTCGGCGCCTCGAAGCAAGTTCCCACCCTTGAGAACATCCTGGAGCTGGTCTTGAACATCACCGAAGAAAACGCTCGAATCAGCCTACAATCCAAAAAACTGCTGCTTGAAACAATCTTTCGGCAGGCCTCGCAAGGGCCGTTGCTGATTGCGCGCGATCAGGCCGTCGAGTCCCTCGGGATGGCCATTGAGCGCATTCCTCGCCGCGACAGCAAACCCGCCCGCCAATTGGCCGAAACCGTCTTCGCGGCCTATATGGGAACCATGATGGAGTGGCTGATGCGCGAGGGCGTTCCACGGGAGTGGCTGGTAAACACCATGCGCGAACGCCTGGTTCTGATTCTTGAAGGAGTGGCATGAAGAAGCGGCTGATTCTTGCAGCAGGCGCAGTGGTTCTGGTCGTCGCAATTTGGCTGATTGTCGCCCACCTGCGGCGCCGCGGCGTTTACGAGTATTCGGGCACTGTCGAGACCCGGGAGATTCAGATCGGGTCCCGCATCGGCGGCCGGGTCATCGAAGTTCCTGTTGAAGAAGGCCAGCAGGTGAAGGCTGGTACGGTGCTGGTTCGCTTTGAATGCGACGAACTGAGGGCCCAGCGCGTGCAGGCAGCCGCTGCGTTGCAGCAGGCGCAGGCCGATCTCGACCGCATGATGCGGGGCAACCGGCCGGAGGAGATTGAGCAAGCGGAAGCCGCAGCCAAGACCCAGGCCGCCGCTTTGGACGAAGCCCGCAACGGACCCCGCAAAGAGGACCTGGCACAGGCGCAAGCCGATTTCGCGGCCGCGCATGCTGACGCTCTGGATGCCCAGATCTTCTTCAAGCGGATGGAGAAGCTGGTGGCTACCGACACCATCTCGCGGCAGCAATTTGACGATGCCCGCGACAAGCGCGACGCGGCTGCCCAGCGAGCCGAATCGGCTCGGCAGCGGCTTGCCGAACTCCAGGCCGGCACGCGTTCGGAAGATTTGCGCGCAGCCGAAGGGCGGTTTCACCAAGCCCAGGCAGCGGCGGTGCTGGCGCGGAAGGGCTTTCGCCGGGAAGATATTGACGCCTCTCGCGGACGGTTGGCCCAAGCCCAAGGGCACATAGCCGAGCTCGATGCGCGGCTTCGCGAAGCCGAATTGACTGCCCCGGCAGACGCCATCGTCGAAGTGGTCAGCATTCGCCCCGGCAACCTTGTTCCTGCTGGCCAGATCGTCCTTAGTCTGCAGGAGTCGTCTCAACTTTGGGTCAAGGTCTATGTCCCGGAGACCGATTTGTCGCATGTGCGCGTGGGGCAGGGAGCCGAGGTCCGCATCGATGGGCTGGGCGGCCGCCTCTTCAACGGTTCGGTTGGCCAAATCGCCTCGCAGGCCGAGTTCCTGCCCCGCAACGTGGAAACCAAGGAGGACCGCGAGCACCAGGTCTTCGGCGTCAAGGTCAATGTCGACAATCCTCAAAGCATTCTCAAGTCGGGCATGTCGGCCACGGTGCGCCTGCAATGACCGCCGTGATCTCAGCCAAGAACCTCACCATCCGCTTTGGGGATTTCACCGCGGTCCACAACGTGAGCTTTGAAATCGGCAAGGGGGAAGTCTTCGGCTTCCTCGGCCCCAACGGATCGGGCAAGACCACCATCATCAAGGCCCTGTGCGGCCTGATTACTCCCAGCGAGGGCACCGGCACCATCCTGGGCATGGATATCCGCAAGGACGCTGCTCGCATCAAGCGTCATGTTGGTTACATGTCGCAGAAGTTCGGCCTCTACGAGGACCTGACGGTCGCCGAAAACATCGATTTCTACTCCGGCGTCTACGGGATTCACGGCCAGCAGGCCGAGAAACGCAAGGCTGAAGTCCTGGAACTCACCGGCATCGCGCCTTACAACGACCGCCGTGCCGGCCGGCTTTCTGGCGGTTGGAAGCAGCGCCTGGCCCTGGCCTGTGCCATCATTCATTCGCCCGAAGTGGTTTTCCTCGACGAGCCCACCGCCGGCATCGATCCGGTGGCCCGGCGCGCACTCTGGGATCTGCTCTTTCGGCTTTCGTCCGAGGGAGTGACTTTCTTCGTCACCACCCACTACATGGACGAAGCCGAACGCTGCGGCCGCGTTGGGTACATTTACTTGTCCAATCTGGTGGCCATCGGCACGATTGCCGAATTGCAGAAGTTACCGCAGGCCAGCCCCCCGGGAACCGTGCGGCTGCAAATCGAGACCGCGAACACCTCGTCGTTGCTCGACCCGGTGCGCCAGTTCAACGGGGTGCGCGAAGCCACCATCTTCGGCCGCAGCATCCACGCATTGGCCAACGAAGACTGCCTTGCAGCCCTGCGCGCCCAGTGGCCGCAAGCGAAGATCCAGGTCATTGAGCCGTCGCTCGAAGATGTCTTCGTCACCCTCACAAACCAGATCATGGAGGCCTCCTCATGAACAGAAAGGAACAGGGAACAGGGATCAGGGATCAGGTTTGCGTTGGCGGGTTGGGGCCTGTGTCTTCCCACCCGAGCGAGAAAAACAAAAACGTCGCGAGGGCGGGGAACCCGAGTTTGTTCGCGGGACACCAAGCATGGCTGTGTGAGAGGTGCAGCCTATGAGGCATCTCTTTCACGGACTCGTCCCCATCTGCCGCAAGGAGTTTCTGCACATCGCGCGGGATCCGGGCACGCTGTTCTTTGCCCTGCTCATCCCGATGCTGCAGTTGTTTCTCTTCGGCTTCGCCATCGACACCAACATCCGGCAGATTCCGACTGTGATCTTCGATGAATCACAGTCCCAGGACAGCCGCCAGCTCATCGAGCGGTTCGCCGCCTCCGACGTGTTCCAGCTCAAGAGCTACGCGCAGAACAAGGATCAGATGTACGAGGCCATTCGTGCCGGAAAGGCCCGCGTCGGCATCCGCATTCCCTACGACTTTGCGCGCCACCTGCAGGCCGGCACTACCGCCGAGGTGCTCCTGCTGGTGGATGGATCGGACTCCTCGGTGGCCGGCCAGGCGGTGAGCACCTCGACCGGTGTGGCGTTGCAGGAATCGCTGGCCCGCGTCTTGCCCGGCGGCGCCATGCCCATCGAAGTGCGTCCGTCGGTGCTCTACAACCCCGCTACCCGCTCGGCCAACTTCTTCGTACCCGGGCTGATCGCCATCCTTCTGCAGGTGATGACCATCCTGCTCATCGCCCTGAGCCTTGTGCGCGAACGCGAGCGCGGCACGTTGGAGCAACTCACCATGACCCCCGTAGCACCCCTGGGCCTGATGGTGGGCAAGATGATTCCCTACGGTGCGCTTGCCTTCCTGGAGCTCTGTGCCATCCTTGCGGTCATGCGCGTGGTCTTTCAGGTGCCCATTCACGGCAGCGTCCTGGTGTTGCTGCTCATGTCCATCCCATTCCTGCTCACGGTGCTCGGGTTGGGCCTGGTGATTTCCACCAAGGCGCATACCCAGGCCGAAGCCTTTCAGCTTTCCATGGGAACGATCCTGCCCTCGGTGTTTCTTTCCGGCTATATCTTCCTGATTGAGAACATGCCACCGTTCTTCCAGGGCATCAGTCGCATCATTCCGGCCACCTACTACATCCAGATTCTGCGGGGCATCATTCTGCGCGGGGCCGGCCTGCGGGAGTTGTGGGTCCAAGGCGCGGTGCTCACCCTCATGGGCTGCGCTGCGGTCGTGTTGGCGGCACGGCAATTCGTCAAGCAGGGATCGAGTTAGTGCGAATCGACCTTTTTCCTCCGTTGCCCCGCAATTCAGCCCACACCATGGCCCGCAAGATCCATGCGAAGACGAACAGCACCAGGCCACCGACCCAGGCGCCCAAACTGAACGGCCCAGGAATGTAGAGGGCAATCCCCAGCCCGCCACCGACAAGAATCGCGCTCAACGGAATGAACAGCCTCATGCCGTAGAGGAACGTGAACGGGAGATAATGGGCGCCCAAAAGGATCATCAAGGCTGGATAGAACCAGTCCAGTCGATAGGCGCCAACGGGGGCCAGCAGTAGCATGGAAATGGGCAAAGTAAAGGCGATCTGCATGGCCAGAAATCTCAACGGATTCTCACGCGTAAGAGAGGTGCGCCGCCCGCTCAAGCGGAGCATCAGTTGCGTGAGTGGGAAGATCAGGAAGCCGCCCAATACCACCGCGACGATGCCTGCTCGTGGGCTTATCCACGTTGCCAGCGCGGCGGACACCAACCAGACTGCGGAAGAGACAAGCTGTCCCCAAAAACCTCCAACGAAAACCGTGCGAACCTCGCGTTGAGCATCCTCGACTAACAAGACAGACCTCCAGGGTAGATAGCAAGCTTACTCAGGATTGTAACCCTTGTGTTTGGCTGCAGTTTCGGCGCAAAAGCTCGAGTCTTCCCGTTTGTGAATCGGGACCAATTTGCGCTTGGTTGCGCAAATTCCAAAAGGACGAGCTGTGTGAATGGTTGAGTTTTGTGTCAAGCTCTCGATCAAAGAAAGCGGAAGTCTCCGTAGATTCCGATCGAGGTGCAAATGGCAATCACCTCAATACTCGCTTCAAGCTTGCTACCCATCTCTGCGCCGAGCTGGATTACCCCCGTGTCAAAGGTGCAGCCGCGGCTGACCCAGAGCGACTCAGACGCGAGTCTCTTCTCAGCACGGCTGGCCCCTGACTTCTACACCCCTGGCCAGACCGCCTCCAGCGGCTCGCTTAGCTTCAGCGCGTCCTCCTATTCCCAGTCTGCATCCCAGTCATCTCAAGACCAGGGTGCCTTCACCGAAGCCACCTACGATGGTGCCGCGGCCGGTGCGCTATCTGCGGGAGCGTACTATTCAGGCACAGTCGAATCCCTGCAGACACCGCTTCAGGGATATCTCCCCCCGACGCAACCGCTCTGGCAATCGCTCGGCCAGAGTTCTGCCTCCGGAGGCGTCTTCTCTGCGCAGGCTGCCGGATTTGCTCAAGACATCGCCGAAGTCTCGGATGGCGGCGCCTTCGCTCTCTCCAGTTCTGTTACGAGCGTGGTCACCGCCGGCAGCACAAACGCCAGCTTCAGCAGCGAGGCGACCCTGCAGACGGAAAGCTTTACGAACTCCGGCCCCATTGACACTGTCATGGCCATTGGCGGCGCAGCCAACATCACAACCAACGGCACGATCGCCACCACCAGGGATACCGCCTATGCCTATGTCTTCTCGATAGATGACATGAGCACCGGCGGCGGGACGAATGGAGCCGCCAGTTCGCAGTGGTCGGATACGTTTGACAGTTATTCAGCCAGCCAGACCAACCTGACCACGAGCGAGTCCTTTTCGATTTCACTCGATCCCGTGGCAACCGCCTACGAAACCGTGATGAACACGTCTTCCATTCCGATGGGAAGTCAGTCCGCGAGTCTGGCGGAAACAACGATGGGTGCCGACTCCGACAGGAGGAGCCTCAATGAGAGCTTCGCCACGAGCGTGAGTGTGTATGCGTAGTTGGGCGTAGAATCTCTCCGAGCAGGGGAGCGAGCCAGGGCCGCTCGCCCTCGACAGACGAGCGGCCCTGGCTCGCTTTATGCAGCGTAGCGTTTCTGGTGCCAGATCCAGGCCGTGCGCAGGATGTCGTCCAGTTTGGTGTATTTCGGTGCCCAGCCCAGTTCCTGCATGGCTTTTTCAGAACTGGCGATCAGCACAGCGGGGTCGCCCGGGCGGCGGGGGTGCATCTCGGCCGGAATGGGTTGGCCGGTGACGCGGCGAGCCGATTCAATGACCTCGCGGACGCTGAATCCCTGTCCGTTGCCCAGGTTGAAGATGAGCCGGTCCTTTGTTTCGAGGGCCTGCAAGGCCAGCAAGTGGGCATCGGCCAGATCGGAGACGTGGATATAGTCGCGAATGCAGGTGCCGTCGGCTGTGGGATAGTCGTCGCCGAAGATCTTGATCGACTTGCGCCGTCCAAGGGCAACGTCCAGGACCAGGGGGATGAGGTGCGTCTCGGGCTCGTGGGCCTCGCCGCGGGTAACACCATCCGGGCCTTCGGGGGCGCCAGCCACATTGAAATAGCGCAGCGAGGCGCAGCGCAGCCCGTGGATGCGGTTAAACCAGGCGAGCATGTGCTCCACCAAGAGCTTGGATTCGCCGTAGGCGTTGGTGGGCAGCAGCACCGCATCTTCCCGAATCGGCACGGATTCCGGTTCCCCGTAGACGGCGGCCGTCGAACTGAAGACGAGCCGGCGGGGTCCGTGGGCCAGCATGGCTTCAAGAAGCGTGAGGGTGGAGGCAGTGTTGTTGCGGAAGAAGGCCTCGGGCCGCACCATGGACTCGCCGGCTTCGATCAGGGCGGCAAAGTGAAGCACACCCTGGAAGGGATTTCCCGTCCGGGTGGCATCTTTGAAAAGGTTTACAAGCTTAGCCCCATCTGCCAGTTCTCCCTCGACAACTTCGATCCCTGCAGGCAGCAAATGCCTGTGCCCATGGCTGAAGTTGTCGAAAATCACCGCCTCGTGTCCCATTTTGGATAACAATCCCGCAACGGTTCCCCCGATGTATCCTGCGCCCCCGGTTACCAAGATCTTCATAAAAAAAGCTGCCCCTTTCTGAACGCTTTTGATTTAACTTGAGTCTATTACAGTAGAGAAGAGTCGGCTCGCAGGGTGGGCCCGTTCTTAGATCGTCGTACAGACGGCTAACTCTATTGTGGTATGGATTTATCTCGGCGCGGGCGCAAAAATTTGAAAACTGCGTCATCTTGCCGAAAGAGCAGCCTTAGGTCTCCTTGAAGGGATATAGGCTGATTTGATCGGATTGCCTTGGACGGTCCATTTTGGAGTCTTAGAATGTCCAGGGTCGGTGTGTATCACAATTTGCATTCCCCGTGGCAATCCCTGACATTGAAGGTGACAGAACGCTCATTTCAAAGAAAATGGGTCTCTGGCGTAGCGTGTCTTGAGCCGATTTCCCGGCCCGTCGCGCTCAAGCTTTTCCCGATTGAATGTGCTGAGGGGCACAGACCGAGAAAAAAACTGAATTTATCCAGTCGATGCCGGTTGCGTGTTTCTAATTCGTGCCGATCAATTGAAATAGACGTAGTTTTGCGCGCCGACAGAGGTCCGCAATCTCTGTGGTGCAAGGATTTGCATCAAACCGATCCGAAAGTAACTGTTTTTGACGAAACGATCGAGTACTCTATCGACAGAAGCCAAAGAGGACTGAAACCATGCCGGTGAAATCTGCCCCTGGACGGGCCACCTTCGGTCTACTCCCTGAACCCGAGCGGAGCACTGGTTCGATGATCACCAGTGCCGTGATCAATGGGCTGATCGTCGCCATTTTCCTGTACATCGGGGCCACAGCCAAACATGTGCTGGATACGCACCACTATGAGCAGACGGAGCTGATTATCCCCAATACTCCGCCACCACCGCCCAAAGTGAAGATGCCCCCGCCACCCAAGATGCCGGATCCGCCCAAGCCGCCAGAGGTGAAATTGGACGCGCCGCGCATCAATTTGCCCAAGCCCGAGCCCAAGCCGGACGTAAAGCCCATCCAGATGGAAGCCAAGATGGTGCTGCCGGTGGTGAAGGCGGCCAAGCCCGCGGTGATCCTGGCGCCCCAGGCCAAGGCGGCCCTGACGGCGGCCATGCCGGCTCAGGACAACCATCTGAAGGCATCGACAGCCCCCGTGCATCTTGGCCAGACCTTCGGCGTTACGCCCAACCCCAATGCAACCCGGCCGGCCACTGTGGCGGCCATTGGCAACCCCTATGGCGGCATGCAGGGGCCGGCGGTTGCGCCCCACGGGGTTGTCGGTTCGGCGGGGATTGGCAATGGGCTCAGATCGGGCTCCAATGCTGGAGTGGTCGGCAGAGTCGCCTCCGCGGGCATTCCTGGAGCCACCGGGACCTCGAACACCTACGGCAACAGCAAGGTGGCTGCGGCTGCCATTCCTGTGGCTACCAAGGCCGTGGCATACCAGCAAGTCTCGGTTCAACCCCAAGGCACTTCGCTTGAGGTACTTTCCAAGCCGGCTCCGCAATACACCAGTGAAGCCAAGCAACTTCGGGTTCAGGGCGATGTCGTGCTGCGGGTCACCTTTACAGCTGCCGGCCAAGTGACGGTACAGGGCGTGGTGCATGGACTGGGCCATGGGCTCGACGAGGAAGCGCGGCGGGTGGCCGGACAGATTCGGTTCAGGCCAGCCACGCGCAACGGACAGGCAGTGGACCTCACGACGAACATAACCATCACTTTCCAACTGGCGTAGCATCAAACCAGCACCAGGCAAGAACGGCCGAACCTGGCCGGGATGCGCGGTCGGTGCTTGCGACCAGCAACAGATCGGTAAGGATTTCACCCTAGGAGCTTGAAATGTCGTTTCGGAAGATCTCCCTCGCCTTCCTGATCATTACCTTGGGTGCAGCTTGCGCGTACGCAAAAAAGCAGCCGAAGTACGAACAGGCGCACCAACTGACGCCCGAACAGGCCGCACTGGTAGAAAAGGCCATCGGGCAGGAAAAGGTGCTGATCAAGAACATCCAGCAACGCACGCCCCTGGTGGAAACCTACATTCAGGACGTGCGCCCGGACATCAAGCTCTATCAGGTGCCCATCGACGACCAATACATTCTGAGCCGCGTCGACTTCGCCAAAACTTTTATTGACAAGGCATACGAACCGAAGGTTGCGGCCAAGCACGGTTTTTTCAAGGGCTCGTTTGCGGCCATGACCGGCCTCAGCAAGGCATTGGGACTGGAAAAATTCACGTATTCCCCCAACGGCTTCATGCAAATGATGTTCCTCGACCCCACCGGCTTCGACTCGAACCACTATGTGTTCAGCTATGTCCGGCGCGAGTTTCTGGGTTCCGTGCGCACCTGGGTCTTCGACGCACACCCCAAAGTGCCCGGCATGGGCCGCTTCTACGGGCGCATCTGGATCGAGGATCAGGACGGAAACGTCGTCCGCTTCAACGGCACCTATACAGGGCCAAGCAACGAAGATTCGTCCAAGTATTACTTCCACTTCGATAGCTGGCGGATGAATGTCCAGCCCGGCATCTGGCTCCCGGTGGCCGTTTATGTCGAAGAGTCGAATCGCATCGAAGGCGAAAAGCAGATCGGTCTCAAGGCGCAAACGCACTTTTGGGGCTATAGCCTCAAACTGCCTACCCGGGACAGCGAAAATGTCAGCGTGAAGGTCGACGACGCCGTCGACAAGAGCGACGACTCCCAGGACGTCGGCCCATTGCAGGCTACCCGTGCCTGGGTTACGCAGGCTGAAAACAACGTGATCGACCGCCTGGTGGAAGCCGGGCTGGTGGCGCCGCTGAATGCAGGCGGCTATGAAAACAAAATCCTCGATCAGATTGTGGTGAATCTGGTCGTGCCCAATAATCTGGCCTTTACCGACCAGTTGCATACCCGTGTGCTGCTTACCGACACCATTGAGACCACCACGGTCGGCAACACCATTCTCATCAGCAAGGGTCTGATCGACAGCTTGCCGAGTGAGGAGGCGATTGCCTCGGTGCTGGCCATGGAACTGGCGCACATCGCCATGGGCCACCACATCGACACGCGCTATGCCTTCAACGACCGCCTGATGTTTCCAGACGAGTCGACCTTTCAGAAGATCGACATGAACCACTCCGACCACGACAACCTGGAAGCGGCGAAACGGGCCATGGAGTACCTGCAGGCCTCCATGTACAAGGACAAGTTGCCCTCCGCGGGCCTGTACTATGCGCAATTGGTTGACCGCGAAAAGGCTCTGAAGGCCCTCAACACTCCCAAGCTGGGTGACTCGCTGCTCAAGGCCGATGGAACCCCGTGGATGGTGGATCTGCAGAAAATGTCGCCCAAGTTGAACTGGGACGACCTGACCCAGACGGCGGCATTGCCGTTGGGAAGCTGGCTGAAGACCGATCCTTGGGACGACAAGGTGCACCAGTTGAATGCCAAGATCTATGCGCCCATGAACCCGCGCGACAAGATGCCGCTGGAAGTGACGCCGATCTTCTATAAGCTGCAACGCTACGAAGCAGCCAAGGTGGAGCCGCCTCCCGCCGCGGCCCCGGCACAGATCCCTGCGGCAGATCCGCCGGCTCCCGCCCCCGCTGCCGATTCGGCGCCGTCCAATCCGCCTGCTGGTCAACCGGCTTCAGCCGACTCTCCGAATGCGAATTCGCCCCAGTCGCAGCCGGCTCCTTCCAACCCTGCTCCGCCACCGGCTTAGTGTCAAGTGGTCGCATCGCAAAACCATGGAAGAGCCCCTGCTTCAGGTGTCAAACACGCTGTGCAGGGGCGCTTCCCAAGAACAAACAAGACAGGTATCCCTTTGAAGATCAAGGACAAACACGCGCTCGGCTGTGTGCCGCTCGGCTTTCTCCATGCTAGCCTTTTGGTTATGAAACAAACCAGCCTTGCGTTCCTTTGCATGTTCCTCTTTGCCGCGACCACGGCCGCCAGCGCGCAGGTGGTTCCATCGGCTGAGCGCAGAGGAATGTCCCTGACGGCCGGCGGCATGGCCTCGGTCTTTCAGCCTGACTACGGGGGCGGGTTTGTCCCCTCGACTAGCCCGAATCGCCTCTATGGCGCGGGCGCCTTCGTCGACCTCAAACTCAATCGCTGGGTGCAATTCGAAGGGGAAGGCCGCTGGCTGCGCTTCAACGAATACCAGCAGATCGGCCAGACCAACTACTTGATTGGCCCCCGGCTTCCCATCCACCATTTCGGGCGATACACGCCGTATGTCAAGGCCCTGATCGGCTTCGGCTACATGACCTTCGAGAATTCGGCGGATGGGCAACCGACCGGCCGTTATACCGACATTGCCTACGGTGGGGGATTAGACATCAAGCTCAGCAAACGCCTCAGCGCGCGTGCCGACGCCGAGTTTCAGCAATGGCCCAATTGGCCGTATATACCCGGCGTTCCGTCCACCACGCTGATGCCCTACGGCGTTAGCGTAGGCGTGGGCTACAGGATATTCTGAACCCACGGGCCAGATGGAATGCGGGCTATAGGCGGCTGCGGGAGCGTTTCTCCGCAGCCGGTTTCATTTGCACGGTATTCTGATTGTGGACCATTGGCCGAAGATCGGCCGGAGCCGGTCGATTGTTCGATCCTCGAGGCATCGGGTCGAAGTAGAAGATACCCCGAAGTGGGGAAGGAATTCCAAATAGAAAGCTAAGGAGTAACACACACTATGGCGCATTCACCTGCCATGCCCTCGCCGGTGGCTCTGCCCGGCGTTTCCAAGATTGTCGCTGTCGGGTCCGGCAAGGGCGGAGTCGGCAAGACCACCGTCGCCGTGAACCTGGCCATTGCTTTGTCCCGGCTAGGCCAACGCGTAGGCCTTATCGATGCTGACATTTACGGCCCTAATGTTCCACTGATGATGGGTTCGGCGCAACAGCCCAAGGTGGGCCCGGGCAACCGGATTGAGCCCAACCTGACCCATGGCATCAAGACCATCTCCATTGGCTACATCTCACCGGGAGACAAGGCCTTGGTGATGCGCGGACCCATGCTTCACCAGATCATTCGCCAGTTTCTGCAGCAGGTGGAGTGGGGCGAACTCGATTACCTGATTGTCGATCTGCCACCGGGAACCGGCGACGTGGTCATCTCGCTGGTGCAGACCGTGCCGCTGACCGGCGCCGTGGTGGTTTCCACGCCAAGCGATGTCAGCCTGCAAGACGCACGCAAGGCCTTGGAGATGTTCGCGCAGGTGAATGTCGAGGTTCTTGGAATTGTGGAAAACATGAGTCACTTCACTTGCCCGCATTGCCAGAAAGAGATCGACATCTTCTCCAGAGGCGGGGCGGAGCGCACCGCGAAGCAGTTCAATGTGCCCTTTCTGGGATCGATCGAGCTGGTTCCTGCGATTCGGGAAGGCGGCGACCGCGGGTTGCCCGTTGCGCTGGCCGGTCCCAAGAGTCCCCAGGCGGCAGAGTTCTATGCCGTGGCGGAAAAGACCATGGCCCGCGCCGAACAAGCTGCAGCCGCAGCAAGCGACGTGATCGAGATCAGCTAGCACCTGTGATGCGGGCACCTGCGGTGCGGCAGAGGCCTTCGGCGGGCCGGCGCCAGAAAAAAGGCGCCGGATAAAGTGTTGTTGCTGCAATGAGAAAGAGCGAGAGAGCGGGTTTGGCCGCTCCCTCGCTCTTTTGGTTTGGATTCTGAACTAGCGCCAGTGTCCTTCCTGCATTTCCCAATGATCGCCGTGGTGAACCCAGCGATGGGCAACCCAACGTTGTCCGGGATGCGGCGGACGATCCCAGCGGCCCGGGGTCCAAACATAATGGTCGCCTTCCCAGCGGTGATACCCCGCAATCCAGACATACCCGCGATCGGGCGGTGGACCGCGGCGCTCATAAACCGGTGGTGGCGGGCCGATGCGCACCACGACCTGCGCAAACGACGTCGCAGGAAGCAGCACGAGGCCAAGCAATACAGCCAGTAGAGACTTCTTCATCAAACTAATCCTCCAGGGTTCGAGTTTCATTCACTCCGGAATGCGCTTTACATTCCGGCCTGGTGATATCAACGGTTTGGGGCTGAATTTGTTGCGCGGCAACGGAACGCAACCCTGTTTTTGACCAAGGCCTCGCGCGGACGCGGAGCCGGGACGGGATGAAATCTGGATGTTTGGATGCGGGATCGGCAGATGGAGTTTTGAGGAAAAGAGGGAGCGTAGGGCGGCCCCTGGGAGAGCACGCGCCGACGGTTTTCCTCGACACTTCAACCCACCGGCACAGTTGCCTCAATCTCAAGTCCGAGGGCCTCGGCAGCGGCCACGCACGCCGCTCTGTCCACATCCAGGTGGGTGACCATGCGAACCGCATCCGGTCCGACGGCAGACATCAGAATGCCGCGCGCCTTGAGCCGCGCCGTCAGGTCGGCGGCCTTGCGGCCTCCGGTGAGCCGGAAGATCACAATGTTGGTTTCTACCGCGTCCAGATCGACGGTGACGCCCTCGATGTTTGACAGCGCCTCGGCCAGCAACCGGGCATTGGCGTGGTCCTCGTGAAGGCGCCCGGGGCCCTGCTCCAGGGCGATGAGTCCTGCGGCAGCCAGAATTCCCGCTTGCCTCATGCCGCCGCCTAAAGCCTTGCGGAAGAGTCGGGCGCGGTCCATGAGCTCCTGCGAACCGGTCAGCATCGATCCCACGGGGGCGCCCAGTCCCTTGGAAAGGCAGAACATGACGGTGTCAAAGCCGCGGGTAAGCGTCCTCACGTCCACGCCCAGAACTGTGGCGGCGTTGAAGATGCGAGCGCCGTCAAGGTGCGTGGGGAGCTTGCGCTCTTTTGCCCCTGCCCAGATCTCTTCCAGCAGCGGCAGGGGCGTTACACTGCCTCCGGCCAGGTTGGCAGTGTTCTCGATTTCAATGAGGCCCGTGGCGGCGCGAAACGCTCCGCGCGCATAGATGGCGGGTTCGATGTGCTGCCAGGTCAGAATGCCGCGATCGGCGGCGACGGCGCGCACCAGGCAGCCGGAGAAGACCGCGGTGGTGGCCATCTCCCAATCCAGAATATGCGCCCGCGACTCGGCAATGACTTCCTGACCCGGTTGGGTATGCAGGCGGATGCCGATTTGATTGCCCATGGTGCCGGTGGGCACAAACAGGGCGGCTTCGCGGCCGAAGATCTCGGCGGCGCGCCGCTCCAGCAGGTTGACCGTGGGGTCTTCGCCGTAAACGTCGTCGCCTACCTCGGCCGCAGCCATTGCCGCGCGCATGGCGGGCGAGGGCCGGGTCACTGTGTCTGAGCGTAAATCGATCAATGATGCCAAGATGTTTCCTTTCGTCTGCAGAACTGGGACTGATTCGGCTTATTCAGGTGCCAGGTTCAAGTCCATATCTGTGTTGGTACTCCGACCGCAAAACGTTGAGATACCAGGAATCAAGATCGATAAATCTGCCCAGCTCCGCATATGTCTGGAAATCATACGCAACAATTGGGAGATCGCAATCGATCATCGCAGAGACGCAAAGACCAACATGAAATACGAGCGCACGCGAGGGCAACCCTAGGCTCCAATGGTGTTTGCTCATTGACTTAACTGCGTCTGACTCGTCTTTGTGGTTAAGGCTGAGAATTGTCTCGGTTTCAAAGATGTCCCCTCCGCCCAACTTGCTCCAAATCTCAAGTACATCTGGATGCACGAAACCGGGACCGCTACTTTTCCATTCATCCAAGACGATGCGGTCGACGCCACCGTTCCAGAGGAACAGTCGGGGATATTCTCGTGAATCTTTCAAAAGCCGATCGATCATTGTCGTCCGAGTGGTGTTCTGTCCATCAACGGGGGTCTTGTTTGGAGAGCCCGAGAGGCAACCGCAGATCCTTCGACTCGGCTGAAAAGCGCCTCGCTCAGGATGACAGTCTTGTGGGAATGCGGTTCGTACGCGTCTGGTTGCGAGATCGCTGATCCCCTAACCCCTGACCCCTGTTCCCTGCCTTTACGGAATCTGCGCCATGGGCAATTCCATCACTGGAGTGCGTTTGCCGTCTTTGACCGCATAGGCCCACATGCCGTGAAAGGCCTCGCGGAGCGCCGGATGAGCCTTGGCGACCGCGCTTAACGCGGCCACGGCTTCGGTGCGCTGCGCGGCCGGATCGGTGACTCCGGTGGACTCGAAGGCGACACCCAAGTCAGCATGGCCCAGCGAGGGGTCCAGGCTGATGCTGTCTATCTTCCACACCCGGTCGCCAGCCGGAATCGACAGCGGGAATGCGTCCTGCGGCGAACCCTTCAGTTGGCCCTGTTCCGCACTCAGCTTCTCAAGATTCGGAGAGGAAAGAAAATCTACAGGCACCAGCAGATACCGTGCGATGTCGTAGCAGAAAAAGGCGCTCCAGGGCTGGTCGGATCGGGCCAGTTCGCGGGCGCGCTTCCACCATTCCACGCCGTCCGAGCCTTCCAGGACGCCAGGCCTCATGCTCAACCCTGCCAGCTTCCATCCCGCTGTCGCCCCGGCGCCGTCCCAGGCCAGCAGAATGCCCATTTGGCCTCGCAGCGGGGTTCCCGGCGTGTTGGCCAGCACCAAAGCATAGCGGCCTGGGGGAATGGCATGCATGCTGATGGTCACGGTCACCGAGCCGCTGGCGTTGGAGCAAAAGAACTGCGTATCGGCCGGTGCAGTCAGGCTGAGGGTATCGAGAGCGTAACCGAATTGCAGCTGCACTTGTCCGCCTTTGAACAAGGGAGCGGACGCTTCGACAGCCCCGCGCATGCCTTCCCAATCGCTGGCTTCGGCTGGCAGCAGCGCGGCCTGCAGCACGGTGTAATCCTGCTGGGCAACGGCTTCCGAGAGCCGTCCTCCGGCTGCTACCAGCGCATTGCGATCCTGCGAAGGCAGGGCAGCCCCCATGGTGCAGCTCGTGGCATGGCCGGCCGCCGGCACGGCCAGCAGAACCGCAGTGGCGCAAAGCTTCAAGCAGAGGCGCATATGCTCAGGTTCCTCTCCGCCTGCAACGCTTTTGATGAGCGTCCGAAGGCCACTGTTAGTCTAGTACAGTGAGGCGGTAAGGGATGGGTTGCGCCCACAAGGCACCCCCAACCGCTGCGAGCCCCAGGCCGGGCCGGGAGAAACGTATGATCGCACCGAGTCTGATCGCGTCGAATCCGCGAAATTCCCATTCCGCGCGTTTGGCTCGCGGCCTTGGATTGCTGGCTGCTGTCTTTGCGGCTGTCGTGCTATCGAATGCTCAGCTGCTGGCCGCACAGGCGCCCGCTACCCCCTCAGTGCAGAAGCCTGTTCATCGTCACCCTCGCCCCAGCGCATCCAAGCTTGTCCCAGCGCAGGTAGAAGCCCCTCCCGCTGTCGTTGCTCCGCCCGCGCCCGAATTGCCGAAGTGGCCTGCCAACGATCCTCCGGGGCAGGCTTTGGTGGTTTGGGATAGCCAGGGACTGCGGGTAGACGCCACCAATTCCAGCCTGCAACAAATTCTGAAAGATGTCTCCGCAGCGACAGGAACCAAGGTGGAAGGGCTGGGATCGGATGCGCGGATTTTCGGGGCTTTTGGCCCGGGGCAGGCACGCGATGTGATCTCACAGCTTCTGCAGGGCTCTGGCTATAACGTGTTGATGGTGGGCGATCAGGGGCAGGGAACTCCCCGGGAGGTGCTGTTGTCTCAGCGCCACAGCGGGGACGCGCAGCCGGCGAACCCCACCCAGCCCAGCGACGAAGATGCCGATGCCGATGAGCCGGCTCAACAACCAGCTCCAGCGCCCAACCGCCCCGGCTTTGCGCCCGGCGGTCCGCCGCGGACTCCTCAACAAATCATGCAGGAAATGCAGCAGCGTCAGCAGCAGATGCAGCGTGCTCAACCTCAAAACTAAGACTTTGACAGGGCAGGATGGGAACGCCCATCGCAACAGTGACTTTAACTGCGAACTGAAAGCGGGCGGCCCGCCGCATCTTGGCCTTGCATCGCTTGGGAGCAGCCGACTCGATGCTTACGAAGCGCGTGCGGCTTCCACAGCGGCCTTCACCATCACCGGACGGCGCCGCGGACGCATCAGTTCAAACCCTGCGCGGAGGATGGCGTAAGCGGCCAGAACCCCGAAGGCAAGAGAACCGGCACAGGCTGCAACCAACATCGCCAAATTAAAAAAATCACTCATTGTCCCGCCTTGTTGCTATGGTCTGAGGTCTGGAATACAACCCACTGGCAGCTCGGCCGGAAAAACGTTCCAGCACAACAATCAGCCGCCTCTGCGATCTTCGCAGAAATCCCGCATCCCTGGACCTTTTCTCTGTTGACCAACAGAATACCCCCTCAAAGCTGAGGCTCCGGTGATCTACCTCACTCTTGTCGCGAATCGATACACCAAAACCACCGCCACGTTCTTTCAGATGCCAGGATTTTCGGCGGAGTTCCCTTGGTAACCTATATCGGACAGATTCCAAAACTCTTCACAGACCGAGCAACCGTGCTCATCAGTGGTCGCTTCAGCTCGATTACAAGAGGGTATGTATCATGGGGGAGAGGCTGCTGAGATTCTGGGCTTCCGCAGGTCCCCGACGGGTGCCGGTTTGTTGTTTCAGCACCGAACTCATTCATGGCTATCACTCACATTTCGGTGCGCGGGGCGCGCCAGCACAATTTACGCGACATTAATGTGCGCATCCCCCGCAATACGCTCACCGTGGTCACCGGCTTGTCCGGATCCGGCAAGAGCTCTCTGGCCTTTGACACCATCTATGCCGAGGGACAGCGGCGCTATGTCGAAACCCTCTCGGCCTACGCGCGGCAGTTTCTCGACCAGATCGAACGGCCCGACGTGGACTCCATCGAAGGACTCAGCCCGGCCATTTCGATTGAGCAGAAGACCACCAGCCGCAGCCCTCGATCCACGGTGGGTACCATTACCGAGATCTACGACTACCTGCGTCTGCTTTACGCCTCGGTCGGCACGCCGCACTGCCCCAACTGTGGGCGACCCATTGCGCGCCAGACTGCGGAGCAGATCGTGCAGCGCATTCTGGAGATGGGCCGGGGTGAGCGGGTCACCATCATGGCCCCCATCGTGCGCGGACGCAAGGGCGAGTTCAAGGACATGCTGGACCAGCTTGACCAGCAGGGCTTCAGAGCGCGCGTGGACGGCGAAGTGCAAGACCTGTCAGAGCCGCTGATGCTGGACCGGCGCAAGAACCACACGATTGAAGCCATCATCGATCGCATTCTGCTGAAGCCGACACCAGCCGATGCCCCGGCGCCGACGAATGGCAAGCCTTCGGTTGAAAAGCGGCTGGATACTGCGGTGGCCAAGGCCTTGCAACTGGCCAACGGGCTGGCGCTGGTAGCGGTGGCCGGCGGCGAAGAGCAACTGTTTTCGTCGTCCATGGCCTGCCCCGACTGCGGCCTCGACGTGCCCAAGCTGGAACCGCGCAGCTTCAGCTTCAATTCCAACTTCGGCGCCTGCCCGGAGTGCCACGGGCTGGGCTCGCTCTACGACTTCGACCCCGCCAAGGTCATTACCGACTGGTCGAAACCGATTCTGGACGGAGGGCTTGGGCCGGGTTCGAGCTCGCAATATCTTCTCAAGCTGATCCACCTGGCCGCCGACCGCTACAAGATCGATCTCAAGACTCCGTTTGAAGATCTGCCCGTCAAGCACCAGCACATCCTGGTTTACGGGCCGGCCAAGAACGAGGCGCCCCGAACCGGCTTTCACGGCATCCTGAGCTTTCTGCGCGACAGTGTGGAAGAAGCGCGCAGCGATGGATACCGCGAGTACATGATGAACTACATGTCGGCCACGCCCTGCCCGGTGTGCCGCGGCAAACGGCTGCGGCCGGAGTCGCTGGCTGTGAAGATCGGCGGGCTGTCCATTGCCGACTTTACGGCACTGCCGCTGAACCGGGCGCTTTCCGCAGCCATCAACATTACCTTCACGGCGCGCGAGGCGCTGGTGGCGGAACGCCTTCGCAGGGAGATTGTGGAGCGCCTCGAGTTTCTATGTGGCGTGGGCCTGACCTACCTGGCGCTGGATCGGAATGCGGCGTCGCTCTCGGGCGGCGAGGGCCAGCGCATCCGGCTGGCCACGCAGATCGGCTCGCGGCTGCGCGGCGTGCTTTACGTGCTCGACGAGCCCTCCATCGGGCTGCACCAGCGGGACAACATGCGGCTGATCCAGGCGCTCGAGAAGCTGCGCGATCTGGGCAACACCGTGCTGGTGGTGGAGCACGACGAAGACACCATTCGCCACGCGGACTACGTGCTCGACCTCGGTCCCGGCGCCGGACGGCTGGGCGGCTACGTGGTGGCGCAGGGCACTCCCGCCGAGATTATGGCGGTGCCCGAGTCGCTCACCGGGCGCTATCTTTCCGGTGCGGCCACAGTGTTGCTTCGGGAGCAGCCCCGTCCGCTGACAGGCAAGTGGCTGACCGTGACCGGCGCCTGTGCGCACAACCTGCAGGACCTGACCATCCGCATCCCTCTGGGTGTGATGACGGTGGTGACGGGCGTCAGCGGCAGCGGCAAAAGCACGCTGATCAACGACATTGTCTACCGTTCGCTGGCGCAGACCATCTACGGCTCCCGCGAGGAACCAGGCGCGCACGAAGCCTTGGTCGGCGCCGAGCAGTTGGACAAGGTGGTGCGCATCGATCAATCGCCTATTGGTCGCACACCGCGCTCCAACCCTGCCACTTATACGCAGGTCTTCTCGCCGCTTCGCGATCTGTTTGCCATGCTGCCGGAGTCGCGCGAGCGGGGCTACAAGCCCGGCCGTTTCAGCTTCAACGTGGCTGGCGGCCGCTGCGAAACCTGTCAAGGGGACGGCCAGCGGCGCATTGAGATGAACTTCATGCCCGACGTCTACGTACAGTGCGAAGTGTGCAACGGACGGCGCTATAACCTGGAAACCCTGGCGGTGAAGTTCCACGGGCATTCGATTGCCGACATTCTTGACCTGACCATTGAAGACGCTCTGCCGCTGCTAGCCGATGTGCCGCAGGTGAGGCAGAAGCTGCAGACGCTGGTGGATGTGGGCCTGGGCTATGTGCACCTGGGCCAAAGCGCCACTACCCTCTCAGGCGGCGAGGCGCAGCGCATGAAGCTGGCACGCGAGCTGTCAAAGCGGCAGACGGGGCGGACGCTCTACCTGCTCGACGAGCCCACCACGGGGCTGCACTTCGACGACGTGCGCAAGCTGCTCGAAGTGCTGCACCGGCTGGCCGACCTGGGAAATTCGGTCATTATTATCGAACATAACCTGGACGTGATTCGGAACGCCGACTGGATACTGGATTTGGGCCCGGAGGGCGGCGAAGACGGCGGCCGCGTGGTGGGGCAGGGAAGGCCTTCGAAGATTGCGGCGACCCCGGGCTCCTATACCGGCCAGTTCCTGACGCGTTATTACTCCTGCAACGGCGGGCAACTTTCGCCGATCGATCTCGAAGACCAGGCCAACGCCGATGCTGGGGCTGCGGCGGTCGAAGCGGCTGCTGCCGTCGTGGCGCCTGCGGCGAAGCCCAAGCGTACCCGAGGTTCGACCCCTGCTGAGAAGGATCTGGCCACTTCGCGCGCCAAAGCCAACCGTCCGGCGGCCGATGAGGCTGCGGCCAAACCCGGCCCGCTGAAAAAGAAGACGGGGCTGGCATGAGCGAATTCGACGATGTCGAAGGCACGCCGCAACAATCTGGAGGCGATGGCGCTGCTTCGGAAGGGAATGCCTTGGGGCGTTCCCCCGGCAATTTCCCCGTGTTGTATTCTCCTGTGCCGGCTGGCGCCGACGAGCCCATGTTTCAATCCTGGCTGCGTCCGGAGTACCACCCACCCCAGCGCATTCCCAACTTCGGCCATCTTGGCTTGCTGGCCGCGGTCTCTTTTCTAGGATGGTTGAGCGCCGGGCTGTTGACCTTTGTGGCCCTCCACTTTCATCTTTTCGGCATTTCCACCGGCGTCCAGGCCGAGACGGACATTCATTACACGCTGGGCAGCATGGCGATTCTCTACCTGGTGCCTTTTGGGGCCTGTTTGCTGGTGTTCCCCATTGTTTGGCGGAAGGGCTTCTTTGCCGGGCTGCAGTGGAACGGGATGACGGCAGTTCACCTGCGCTGGCGGCTCTTTGGTGCTGCCTTCGTTTGCTTTCTTCTCGCACTGGTCAACGGCGTGCTCATGCCCGGCCCCGACAACACCCCCATCGACAAGATCTTTCGCGCCCCGGGAGCGGCCTGGTCGCTGTTCGCCTTCGGCGTCACCTTCGCGCCGTTTTTTGAGGAGATCATCTTCAGAGGCTTCCTGCTGCCGGCTATTTGCACGGCGGCGGACTGGATAGCCGAGCGCTTTGCCAATCAACTCGAGCGCCCGCTCGACCCCAACGGCCATCCCCAGTGGTCGTTGCGCGCCATGGTGCTTGGCACCATCCTTACCAGTGTTCCCTTTGCCCTGATGCATGCCGATCAGACCGGCTGGTCGCTGGGCCCGTTTCTGCTGTTGTTCTGCGTCAGCATGGTGCTGTGCTGGGCGCGGCTGAGCACCCGCTCGCTGGCCGCCAGCGTGCTGGTCCACGCCAGCTACAATTTCCTGCTCTTCTCCCTCATGCTTCTCGGCACGGGCGGATTCAAGCACCTGGATAAGATTTAAGCGCGGTGATTCGTTCGGCTGCGTGCCATTACAATCTACAGTGATGACTACCCCCACGCACGCCCAGCAATTGCTCTCCATCCTCGCCCGCTTGAGCTTTCGGCTCGGGCAGTTCAAGCTGTCTTCCGGTGGCACCAGCGACTACTACGTGGACTGCCGCACCACCACCCTCAATGCTGAGGGCGGACGGTTGACGGGCCACGCCATCCTGGAACTGCTGGACGAAAACGGCATCGAAGCCGAAGCCGTCGGTGGATTGACCATGGGCGCCGACCCCATCGTGTCCAACGTGGCAACGGCTAGCGCCTGGCGCGCCCTTCAGCATCCAGGGGCGCAATTGCTCAACGGTTTCCTGGTACGCAAGGCGGAGAAGACGCACGGCACCGGTCGCCGCATCGAGGGCTTCTCGAAAGAAGGCGCCCGCGTGGTGATTGTGGACGACGTGTGCACCACCGGCGCTTCGACGGTTGTGGCCATTGAAGCCGCCCGCGAGGCCGGTATGATCGTTGCCGCAGTGGTTTGCATCGTGGAGCGGGAAGAGGCCAATGGCCGGCCCGCGGTGGAAGCGGCTGCGCAAGGCGCGCCGTTCCTGAGGCTGTTCACCGCCGTCGAAGTGCGCGCCGAGCATGTGAAGCAACTCGAAGCAGCGCAGGTGCAGGGCTAATTCCGGAAGTTGCATCTGAATCAACCGGTCACGGCCGGCAGCAGTCGTGGCGAATCCAGGGCAGGTAGTAGATCTCCAGGTACCAGGAGAGGGCGAACAGGATCGCCATCCCCATCATGGCCCAGAAAAACAGGCGCACCGGCAGGGTCGACAGCAGCGGCTGGCCGGCGCAGGTGCGCGTAGGCCAGCTGAACAGGAGTCCGCTGGCAAACGAGACACAGGCTGCCAGCGCGAGCTGGAGCAGAGCCATGCCTAGCCGTTCCTGCCATGGGCTTCCGGGGACGAAAAAGGCGCTTAGCATCACCGGGTAGAGCGACAGGATCGCCATAAAGAACGACGTGATGCGGGCCAATTCAAGGAGCAAGGGTTGCCTCCTTCCTGTCCACGGCCGGGGAGCCGGGACAAGCTGTCGAACGTCGGTACCAGTTTATTCCCGTTGCGCATTCCTCTGCAGGCCCGAGCAGCGATGCGATTCGTGCCACCTCTGCGTCTATGTAAGCGAGCCACACTTGCCGAGTGTGCCTCCATCTCGGTAGAGTGACACGCACAGAGATCTACGCGCGGGGATGCGCCCGCTACCTCGGCCCTTGAACGGAATTATCTTCCCCCCAAAAAGGACGTATATATGTCAATTCTGCCCGCACCCGCTCCAGCCAATCAGGATATCGACTCAACCCTGCGCGAAAACCGTGTGTTTTTGCCTCCGGTGGAATTCAGTGAAAAGGCTCATATCAAGAGCCTGGAAGAGTATGAGGCTTTGTACAAGCAATCCATCGCAGATCCGGAGGGATTCTGGGCAGATGTGGCCAAGGATCTGCACTGGTTCAAGCCCTGGGACAAGGTGTTGGAGTGGAATCTACCCTGGGCCAAGTGGTTCGTGGGCGGCAAGCTGAATCTGAGCTACAACTGCGTCGATCGCCATGCGCTGGGAGCGCGGCGCGACAAGACGGCCTTGATCTGGGAAGGCGAACCGGGCGAGATTCGCCGCCTGACCTTCGCCGAGTTGCATGTCGAAGTGCAGAAGTTTGCCAACGCGCTCAAGTCCCTGGGCATCCGGAAGGGCGACCGCGTGGCCGTCTACATGGGCATGACGCCGGAGCTGGCCATTGCCCTGCTGGCCTGCGCGCGCATCGGCGCGGTGCATTCGGTCATCTTTGGCGGCTTCGCGGCCAACGCCATCGCCGACCGCGTCAACGACTCGTCGTGCGTGGCGATTCTGACCCAGGACTCCAGCTACCGGCGCGGCAACGAGATCAAGCTCAAGCAGACCGTGGATGAGGCCATGAATGCCTGCCACACGGTGAAGCATGTGGTGGTGTACCGGCGGACGGGAAGCCCGGTCAAGATGGTGGAGGGCCGCGACCATTGGTGGCAGGACCTGATGGCCGACGCGTCGCCCGATTGCCCGGCCGAAGAACTGGATTCCGAGGACCCGCTCTACATTCTTTACACCTCAGGAACCACTGGCAAGCCCAAAGGCCTGGTGCACACCACCGGCGGCTACTCCGTGCAGACCTACCTCACCACCAAATATGTCTTTGACATCAAGGACGAGGACATTTACTGGTGCACGGCCGATATCGGCTGGGTCACCGGCCACTCTTATGTGGTGTACGGCCCCCTGCAGAACGGGGCTACGGTGCTGATGTACGAAGGCGCGCCCAATTTCCCCGACTTCTCGCGCTTCTGGAAGATTGTGGACGACCATCAGGTGACGATTTTCTATACTGCGCCGACGGCCATTCGCGCCTTTATCAAGTGGGGCGACCAGCACGTGGAGAAGTACAAACTGGATTCGCTGCGGCTGCTTGGCACGGTCGGCGAGCCCATCAATCCCGAGGCCTGGATGTGGTACCGGGAGAAGATCGGCCACAACCGCTGCCCCATTGTGGATACCTGGTGGCAGACGGAGACGGGAGCGATTCTGATTGCGCCGATTCCGGGCGCGGTGCCGGCCAAGCCAGGCTCGGCCACGCGGCCCTTCTTCGGCATTGAGCCGGAAGTGGTGAACAAGGAGGGCGAGCCGGTTCCGGCGGGAAGCGGCGGCCTGTTGGTGATTCGCAAACCTTGGCCCTCGATGGCGCGGACCGTCTACGGCGATCCCGAGCGCTATCGAAAGACCTATTGGAGCGACGTGGAGGGCTGCTACTTTACCGGCGACGGGGCGCGCAAGGATGCAGACGGGTATTTCTGGCTGATGGGCCGGGTGGACGACGTGATCAACGTCAGCGGTCACCGGCTGGGCACCATGGAAGTGGAGTCGGCCCTGGTGGCGCACCCCAAGGTGGCCGAGGCTGCCGTGGTGGGGCGTCCCGACGAGTTGAAGGGGCAAGCCATCTCGGCGTTTGTGTCGCTGGAAAGCGGCAACCAGCCCAGCGAGCAGTTGAAAGACGAGCTCCGCAAGTGGGTGTCGAAGGAGATTGGGTCGTTGGCCCGGCCCGACGATATCCGGTTCACTGAGGCGCTGCCCAAGACGCGTTCGGGCAAGATCATGCGCCGGCTACTGAGGGAACTGGCCACCCACGGCGAGATCAAGGGCGACATTACGACACTGGAAGACTTTACCGTGATCGCGAAACTGCGCGAGGCGGAAGAGGGGTAAAAGCAGCAAGTCAGCGTCCGCTGCGCGGGCCGGCGAGTCAGCAAGTCAGCCCCGGGACTTGGCCGGGTCTGGCTTTATGCCTCCCCGGGATGCGGTCGCCCCGTTCGTTTCAGCGCTTCTGCAAGAGATTGATCGGGACCATGGGTTGGGGGTGCGGCAGCTCGGTCATCCTTACCAGACGTGGTTCGTTTCAAACGCCGCTTTTTTCACAGGTTCCCGAGGGGATCTCAGGCGGAGGCGACCATGCGGCGGCTTCGATATGTGGTGGCAATGAGCCTGGACGGCTTCATTGCCGGGCCCAACGGCGAACATGACTGGATGGTGGCCGACCCTGCGATGGACTTCGCGGCCATGCACGCGCAATTCGACATCATGCTGATGGGGCGGGAGACGTTTGAGGTCGCGAGGGTAAGAGCTGCCCAATGGCCTGCGCTTGGTCACCGCTGGATTGTCGTATCGCGCACTCTGAATCCGGAAGATTATCCGGGAGTGACAATTCTGAGCAGCGGAGTTTCCGAGACTGTGGCCGCGCTCAAGAAGGAGCCCGGAAAGGACATCTGGCTCTGCGGGGGCGCGGTGCTATTTCGGGCTATGCTCGATGCCCGGCTGGTGGATACCGTCGAGGTCGCGGTGATGCCTGTGATGCTGGGCGGCGGGGTGCCCGTGCTGATGGACGGCAGACGCACACGGCTCCATCTGGAATCCTGCAGGCCCTTGGCGAGCGGCATCTTGCTGCTGCATTACAGCGTGGTTCGCATTGTCCCAACGGCATGAAAGCGCAGGCGCTTGGCGAATCTGGCGTACAATCGCTCACACGGAGGCCCTATCCCATGGCTGCGAGCACAAACTTGATCTCCGTCGAAGAGTATCTGAAGACCACCACCGACCCGGACTGCGAATACGTGGCCGGCGTGCTGGAGGAACGTGCCGTGGGCGAATACGATCATGCAACCTGGCAAGCGATGATTCTCGGTTATTTTCTCGCTCGTGAAAAGGAATTGGGGATTGTAGCCCGCGCTGAATTGCGGGTGCAAACAGGGCCGGACCATTTTCGCGTGCCCGATGTGACCTTGCTCAGCCGAAGCGCCCCGCGCGAACAGATCATTACCCATGCTCCCTTGGCGGTTTTTGAGATTCTGTCGCCGGAAGACTCCATGACGCGAACGCTAGAAAAACTGGCGGATTATGAAGGAATGGGCATCGGCGCCATTTGGGTCATTGAGCCCAAAACGCGAAGCTACCTTCGCTATAGGCAGGGCGAACTCATTCATAGCCCGGTATTTGAGTTTCCCGGAAGCACGTTCCGCCTTGCGCTTTCCGAGATTGCCGCATTGGTAAACTGAGACATCGAGCGCAAGGAAAAAGAGGCAGATGCCAATAAGCATCTGCCTCTTTTGCTGGACGGAAACTCTACTTCTGCGGGGCTGGAATGGCCCCGAGGGGTTAGAACTTGTAGGCCACGCCAAAGGTGGCGCGTGCGTCCCTGGTCATGTGGGGGGAGTAGTTGTACTGCGCGTAGTCGCCAACCAGGGTAAACGAGGCGGCGATGTCGTCTCCGCTCGCGCGAATGGAAAAATGCTTAGACATTTGGTATTCGAGGCCGCCCCCTAGCCCGCCGGCAAAGGAGATATTTGGCTTCATCACCTCGCCGCCGGTATGCTCGCCGCCCAGCAGAACGCGAACAAAGCCGCTGGTGTGGGCATAGAGGTAGCCGTGGAACTCGGGTCCAAAAAAGACGTCAGTGACCGTCGGGGTACAAGAAGTGATGGGAACTAAGGGAGTGGCAGGATTGGAGGGTGGACACGGATTCGTGGATTTGAACGCCGTGTCGTAGTAGGCGCCGTCCCCGAAGATGCCGAAGTATTTGCCGATATTGCGGGTCACGGTGAAGTCGACGCCCTGCAGGCCGGCGCGGGACTGATTCACCTGGTTAAGACTGGTGTAGGCGTAACCGGCGTAAACCGTGTACTTGTAGGAGGTATCGTCCCGGTCGCCTGAGCTGGCTGCCCGCGTGGGGGCAACCTGGCTGGTGGCCGCCAGGGGCATGAGCACGGCCGGAATCACGGCCAAAATCGAAAACAAGAACGTCCTCTTCAACTTGAAACTCCTCAAAACCTTGCGTTGGCTACGGCGAAACCAGGGATGCTATGTCCTGTTTAGTTTAGTGCACCGTCTTGGCTTGAGCCCAGCGGATGCGAAATCGGCAAAGAGCCGGCTTCGCGCATGTGGGCAGATACCCTCCTAGACTATCCTTTCGACCCCGCTTCAACGAAACGGAGCAGGCCATGGCCCGCGTTGCCGCTATCGCGGTTGAACCGGAACCGTCCTAGCCAGGAGCAGTACTTTGGGGGATGCATCCGGTATAGTGACGGGGACGCCGGAGGAAAGATAGCGGCCGATGACCTCGGGACGGGCGAAATCCAGCTCCCAGCCGTCTTCGATGGCTACGACGGAGTAGTTGCCGGGAACGGCGTCTTTCAGCGAAAAGCTGCCGTCGGAATCGGACTGATCGCGGCGGAACAGAGCCCAGTTCGCGGCTGGGTCCTGAGGCACAAGAACGATCATGACGCCGGGCACACCCTTCTTATCTTTGGTGGCAAAACCGTTTACCGCGGTGACGCCCCGAGCCAGGGTCACGGTGAGCGTCAGGGGACGATCCTTGACCTCGATGAGGCTGTCCTGGCGGTTCATCCCGGCACCCTGGATGGAAACGACGCCGATTCTTTCCGGGCCCTGGTCTTGCGGCAAGACCGTCCACAGGCCCGGGGGAACCGCTGCAAACTGAAGCTTTCCCTCGCCTGCCCAGATGCCGCCAATCTCGCGGGAGGCGTCGGACTCCGAACGTAGCACAAGGGGCAAGCGTGCAGGCAGCTGTGAGGTCCCGGCCATGCGCAGCTTGATGGTGACGGTGGTGGTGGGCAGGCCGGCTGCCGACTCCAGCTCTTGACTGCCGCTGGTGGCATCGAACTCAATCAGCCGGGGCGGGTCTCCATGGGTTACCGCGTAGTGGCCGGGGGCGACCCCAACGTATTCTGTAACGCCGCTACCCGGCAGACCGGGCTGGGCCATGCCGACTGGAGCTGCTTCTTCTTGGCCAAAGATGGTTTGCATAAACTGTTCCGGGGGATGGAAGCGGTTGCCTGCCGGGTCCGGGGCTCCACGCACCAGCATGTGAATGGCCGGCACGGCATGCAGGGCGACGTTGAGCTCAACGTGGTCGCCGCTGCGGAGAGGAACGCCAGTGGCTGCGGCCTGTTCGGTGACGCCATCGAAAAACGTGACCGGGTAGGCCACATCGAGGGCCTTGGCTGCGCTCACCTGCTCCGGGGCGGCGTTGGCCGCAAGAGAGGGGTGCAAGGCGAACCAGGGAGTGCCCTTTACCGCCAGATAAAAGGTTCCCGGGGTCAGGTCCCAAAACTCGAAGCCACCCAGGTCGTCTGTCATGCCGCTCGTGACGTTGAGGATGCGTTCGCCCAGGCCGCCGGAGTGCGACTTCTCAAAGAGCATGACCTTGGCGCCCTGAACGGCTTCGCCGCCGTCGTCGGTAACGACTCCATGCACCATGGCGCCGGGGCTGAGCTGGAAGGGAATGTGCTCGGTATCCTGGCTTTCGCCCGTCACGATGGCGGAGCTGTAGTTGTCGTGTTCGTCAAAACAGGAGCTGAGATAGCCGCGCCGCGCCACGCACAGGGGATACTTGCCTGCCGGCACGGGAGCCAAGGCAAAGCGGCCTTCGGCATCGGTCTCAGTCGATTGCAGAGTCTCCCGGGAGTCCTCATTCATGAGCGAGACGGTGGCACGGGGAACATGCTCGCCGGAAAGAGGATTGGTCACGGTTCCGGCGATGCGATAGAGCTTGGCCGCCGAGTGCGACGGACTGGGGCGGGTCTGCGCCAGTACCGCCAGAGGATACGAGCAGAAGAGCAGCAGGAGCATGGCTGCGGTCTTCTTGACCCTGCAAGCGAATGGTGACCCGGCCTCCCACTCATGGCGCCCGGGACGCGGCTTGGATGGGGAGGGCTCTTCATCTCTTCTGCGGGCAAGGGGATTCATCGGGCAGGCATCTCCAGGGTGAGATTGGCGGTGCCGTTGGGTTGCAGGGTCACGCGCTGTCCTTTCCCGGCAATCTGTTCCATGGCGGCGGGATTCTGATATTCGAGGTTGTGAGGCGCGTCGAAGACAAAGACGCGATAAGCGCCGGGCGTCAGGTCGTCAATCGGCTGCGCAGGGCCGTCGGAGGGCCGCAGGGTCAGGTTGCGCGCGCCCTCGATGGAATCGAACTCGGGAACCAGGTAGACGTAGAGGGACTGTATTTCTCCGATCTGCTGCTCCAGGACGGCCGCCGGGAGCTGCAGGTTGAGTTTGGCGCAATCGGTGCGAAGGACAGCGTCGATAGGAGGCCCTGTGCCGGCGCTGCCGACGATCCAGGGAGCGCGGGCCAGGTTGACGCCCCCCGCAGTGACTGTGCCAAGGCAAGTCCCCTCGCGGTTGGCGCTGGCGTGGATCCAATAGGCGCCTGGCGGAGTCATGCCAAGCTCGTAGAGGTCGTTCTCTGTCTTATCGGCATTTTGCTGGGAGTCGGCACGGGTTGCCGCTCCATTGGCACGAACCTCCCACAGACCCAATGGGTCGGGCACCCCTCTATCTTCTCCGTCTGGATCTTCGCCCGGTTTTGCGACAGGCTTTGCCGGCGGGCCGGGCTCGTAGCGAAGATGGACCGGTGTGGAGAGACCCGGGGCCAGCGGAACTCGCAGATGAAGCTGTGGGCTGCTCTCGACGGTGAAGTCGAGCATACCTGCCAGTTGCAGCGGCTTGGCAACCTGTCTGGCGGAGAGGGGCCCGTCGCCAGGCCCATCTGGATACAGCGGGTTGTTCCCGTCCACGGTGACGGTATAGGAACCATTGGGAAGGTATGCGCAGAGGGAGTGAGTCTTTTCATCCTCAGAGAGCGGGTATGCCAGCGTTTGGCCGCCACGGTCGAGAAGCTCGGAAGTGAACCGCCAGTTTGGACCGGCCGGGGCCTTGGAAAGAGCGATCTGGACAGGATAGAAGCTACTCAGGGTCAGCACCAGATTTACCTGTGCGGTTTGACCGCCGGCCACCGTCATGCGGCTGGCCGAAGCGGTATCGGCTCCGTCGCCGGACATGGTGATGGGGTAGCCCTTGAGTTCGGGCGGATCGGCGCTGTGGCACGATGGCGCCTGTCCGCCCTGGTTCTCAGTCGACGGCTGGGTAACCACCAGGTAGCTTCCATCTTCGAGGCCGGAAAAGCGGAAATCCCCCTCCGGCGTGCTCTGATGCGAGCCGGCCTCGGTCCAGAGCGCGCGGCCGTCTTGAATGGTGAGCTTGAGCAGGGTGAGGTCGATGCCGATGGCAGGGTCGCCGCTGGAAAGAGCGATCTGCCCGCGGATAGCGTTTTCCGGGGCCATGGAGAAGGTCAAGTCGGGCAGTCCGGCGGCCACGCGAACCATATGCGCCGATTGAAGCTGCTCACCCTCGGTCTGCATGGCTGCGCGGAACCCGGGCTTGATCACGTTGAAGGTCTGCAACCCCGAAGGCACACCGGGAATCTCGAAATGGCCGTCGCCGTCGGTGAGAGCGCCCACCGCATCCCCGGATCCCAGGATGACCAGGGCGCGGGGCAGCGGTTGGCCCGTGGCGGCGTTCAGCACCGCGCCACGGACCGTGACCGGCGGGCCGGTGGCTTCTTTGGCGGCGGGCGGCGTCACCTTGCCAGAAAGAACCTGGTCGACAGCATCCTGCACGGTTTGGGGATCGGGCGCCTGCAGGGCCCAGAGGCGAGGGGACTGTGCGAACTGAGCCAGAAGCAAGTTGACGGCAAAGAGCCAAATCAGCTTGGTCTCCCGCCGAAGCTGCGAAGAAAGCGGGCGGCAGTTCTCATCGCCTTGAGGTAATTTCGAGGGGTGCACTCTCCATTTTGACTGTTCGGAATGGGGGAAGGGAATCGAACGAGGAAAGAAATCCCTCGAACCTGTTCGCCAACCCGGCAAAGCTGGAGCCGAATACCGGCAAATCCAAGCCCGGGAGCACCGATCCGGGCCCAAGAATTACCCGCCAAATCCACGTAAGTCCTTTGTTTTCAATGCGCATATTGGGCTGTTTTCGACGTAATTTATTTGTTATCTGTTAGATAGGGCGAAAAGCCGGGGGGGGAGAGATAGGGGTGGTCATCGGTACAGGGGAAACTCAGAGGGACTCCGCAGGCTCCGGAAGAAGGCCTTGTTTGGGCAAAACCTGCTGCAAAACATTGTCCAGGGGCTAAACAGGCTGCGGAAAAAGGCCACGTTTCGGAAGAAAATCTCCCCAGAGCTTCCCTCCCGGGCTGAAGCCCCGATGATTCTGTTGGCTTTACGCGGGGGTTGAAACCCCCGCCTCCCTCCGTACCGAGTTTTTCCGCAGCCCGTTCGGCCCCAAAATCGTTTGCAAGAGGCCTTCGATATCTCTATTCTGCGCCGATTGGTGTTAATTGTACGCAACCGGCGGAGCTCATGGGCAGGGCGGTCCCGTGCATGTTGCCTTGACGGCTATTTCGGTTTCCGGGCTGTCCCGCCTGGGCCGTTGCTGCCATGCCGGGCGACGGCGGTCTCTACTGAAGAATCCTCTGCGCAAAACAGACAAATAGAAATGGAGGGGCACCGGTACTGCTGTTCGTCAGGGCTCGAGTACCGCAGCATCTTGCAGAGCGGCGGTGGCCAACTGCCCTTCTTTGCGGCGGATGGACTCTGCCTCGCGATGGGCACGACGCCTGAGCGCGTCTTCAAACCGGCGGAGTTCGTCGGGGGATTCGGCGATAAGCGCGGGGACCTTTTGCAGGTGGCCTTCCTGGTTGACAGCCACAAAGACCAGGTAGGCGCTGGCCACGTGCGCCATGGAGCCGGTGCGGGTGTTTTCTGCCCAGACCTTGACGCCCACTTCCATGGAGGTGGTGAAGGCCCGGTTGACGCTGGAGCGCAGGGTGAGCAAGTCGCCCAGGTGGACAGGCCGGATGAAGTCGATGTGGTCCATCGCCGCGGTCACAACATGGGTGCGGGAGTGGCGGTAGGCGGCCATGGCCCCGGTGAGATCGATAAAGTGCATCAGCCTGCCGCCCAGCAAGTTTCCCAGGATGTTGGTGTCGTTGGGGAGTATGATTTCAGTCATTTCGGACTGGGTGCTGGCCACCGTGCGGGCTGTTGGATTGGCGGGAATCGAACTCATTTTGCGATTACTCCATTCTTCGGCATGGCTGAGCAGTTGCAAGTTACAATGGGAGAGGCGACGGCAAGACCGGGCAGAGAGACTCTTCCAGTTTCGGCAATTGCAGCCAATTACGCAAATCCCCCTCGGCCCAGCCGCCGAAGACGAGCACATGGACAAAATCGCAGGACTGAAAGAGATTCTGGCGCTTGATCCGAAGAACAGCTTCGCGCGCTATGGAATCGCGGTAGAACTTGCCAGCCGTGGCGAAATAGAGGCCAGCTTGGCAGAGTTTGACGCATTGTTGGCCAACGACGAGGACTACACTGCCGGCTATTTCATGGCCGCCCAGACCTTGGCCAAGGCGGGAAGAACGGATGAGGCCATTGCCCGGCTCAAAGCCGGGATCAATTGCGCCGCACGTTCCGATAACCGACATGCTCTGAGTGAGATGCAGGGAATGCTCGACGAACTGGACAGGTAGGTTTCCACCCTCCCGACAGCACCGAACCGAAGATAAAAAATCTCAAGGAAGGCCGATATTCCGGATCGCAAAGTAACCCTTTTATTTCGGACTGGCATCTATACTGACACTATGGCAAAGTATTCGATCGTTGTGCCCTTCCACAATGAAGAAGAGAATGTCACCGCTCTCTATGCGCGCCTGAAGCAAGTGATGGAACAGGTGGGCGAGACGTTTGAGCTGGTGCTGGTGGATGACGGGTCCAACGATCGCACCTACAAGCTGATGGAAGAGATTGCGGCCGTCGACAGCCGTGTGCTGGTGGTGAAACTGCGGCGCAACTTCGGCCAGACCTCGGCCCTGGCTGCAGGATTCGACCATGCTTCCGGTGAGTTCATTCTGGCCATGGACGGGGATCTGCAACACGATCCCAACGACATTCCTCTTTTTCTGGAAAAGCTGGAAGAGGGCTATGACGTGGTTTCCGGATGGCGGAAGGTGCGCCACGACAACTTCTTCATGCGGCGGATTCCTTCGCGCTGCGCCAACTGGCTTATGGCCAAGCTGAGCGGCGTCAAGATTCACGATTTCGGTACGACCTTCAAGGCTTATCGCCGGGAGGTGATTCAGAGCATACCGCTGTACGGCGAGATGCACCGCTTCATCCCTGCTTTGGCCAGTTGGTACGGCGCGTCGATCTGCGAAGTCTCGATCCGCAATGTGAACCGGGAGCGGGGCGTCAGCCATTACGGAATCGGCCGCACTTTCCGTGTGTTTTTCGATCTGTTGACCATCCGCTTTCTTCTCAATTACATGGGGCGCCCGCTGCACTTTTTCGGTGGTTTCGGTCTCCTGGGCATGCTGGCGGGCAGCTTGATCTCGGTTTGGCTGATGCTGAGCAAGGTCATCAATCCCCACGAGAACATCATGGCGTTGCATGGACCGTTGTTTGTGCTCGGCGGCGTGCTCATTGTGGCAGGCATCCAGATGCTGGCCATTGGGCTGCTGGGCGAGTTGCAGGTGCGTCACCATCATGCCGGTCAGAATCGCGCCCCCTACACCGTGGACCGCATCGTGCGACTGGCTTCGGCCGAAGAGCAGAGCCTGTTGTCGGAGGGGCGAGAAGAGACGTTTTAGAGGCAGGGAATAGGGATTAGGGAAAAGCTCCGCTCGGACATGGTCTGGGTGGGGCTTTTTATCTGTGAGTGCGGAAAGCCTGCCCTTTCTATCGATTTTGCCGGCCGCAAGCGGCCATTTGCAGACAGGCGGCCTCAGGGTGCATTCTGGCCCTGACATGAATGCCATCCAGATCCACGAGACAGGCGGGCCTGAAGTTCTGACACTGGCCGATTTGCCCATTCCCGAGCCGGGACCCGGGCAGGTGTTGATCCGCGTTGAAGCCACGGGGGTCAACTTCATTGAGATCTATTTTCGCAAGGGTGTGTACAAGGCTGCGCTGCCGCTGATTCCGGGAAGCGAAGCTGCTGGGACGGTGGAGGAATTGGGCCCCGGCGTGACGGGGTTTTCCCCGGGCGATGCGGTAGCCTCGGTGGGGGTACTGGGCAGCTACGCCGAATATGCGCTGGTGTCGGCGGCACAACTGGTGAAGGTGCCGGCGGGGCTGAGCATGGAGCAGGCGGCGGCGGCCATGCTGCAGGGCATGACGGCCCATTACCTGGCCACTTCGACCTTTCCGATCAAGGCCGGGGACACGGCGCTGGTTCATGCCGGGGCCGGCGGCGTGGGGCTGTTGCTGACGCAGATCGCGGTGAAGCTGGGCGCGCGCGTGATCACCACGGTCTCGACCCAAGCCAAGGCGGAACTTTCCCGTGAGGCGGGCGCCTCCGACGTGATTCTCTACACGCAGCAGGACTTCGAGGCGGAGGTCAAGCACCTGACGGGCGGCAAGGGCGTGGACGTGGTCTACGACTCGGTGGGCAAAACCACCTTTGACCAGAGTCTGAACTGCCTGCGGCCCCGCGGCATGCTGGCGCTTTTCGGGGCCTCAAGCGGGCCCGTGCCGCCGTTCGACCTGATTCAGCTCAACGCTAAAGGATCGCTGTTTGTGACCCGGCCGACGCTGTGGCACTACGTGGCCACGCGGGCGGAACTGGAGTGGCGTTCCGGCGACGTGCTCGGCTGGGCTGCCAAGGGCGAATTGAATTTGCGCACCGAGCATGTCTATCCGTTGCACGAGGCGGCCCAGGCGCAGATGGATCTGGCCGACCGCAAGACCACCGGCAAGATTCTGCTTGAGCCTTAGACGCAGGGACTAGGGACTAGGGGTTAGGGATCAGGGACTAGGGATTAGGGGCTCTGTGCCCGATCCGGTTCGCGCTGCTTGCGCAATGGGTGGGAGACTTCAACGGGCATGAGAGTTTTTTCGATTTCCTCGAAAAGAAAGGACGCCTCATCGATGAAGTCGATCAAGCAACGAGCCAAAGGAATTCGGAAAGAACGATGAGCGAGATTTCGATTACAGCCGCCGACCGGGTTTTTGTATTGACCGGAGCAGGCATCAGCGCGGAGAGCGGGTTGCCCACATTTCGCGCCTCCGATGGCCTGTGGGCGGGCCACCACATTGAAGACGTATGCACGCCGGAGGCCTGGCAGAACGACCCGGCGCTGGTGTGGGAGTTTTACTCCATGCGCCGCGCCGATGGCGCCAAGGCGCAGCCCAACCCCGCGCACGTAGCTCTGGCAGAGCTCGAGGCGCGCCTCGGCGACCGCTTCTTTTTGTGCACCCAGAATGTGGACGACCTGCACGAGCGGGCCGGGTCGGTGCGCATGGTGCACATGCACGGGGAACTGAACAAGGCGCGCTGCGGCGACGAGTGCGGCACCGAACCGGTGGTGGACCGCACGGTCTACAAGGATCTGAGCGCGGTGGGCCGCTGCACCTGCGGGGCACGGATGCGCCCGCACATCGTCTTCTTTGGCGAGATACCCCTGGAGATGGGCCGCATCGAGGCCGAAATCCGGAAGGCGACTCTGATGGTGGTGGTTGGGACATCGGGCTCGGTGTATCCGGCGGCGAACTTCGTTCATTGGGCACGCCAGACTGGGGCGCGAACGGTCTACGTCGGGCCCGAGCCGCCGCTGAACGCCTCGGCATTTACGCACGTGGTTGAAGGCAAGGCAGGGGAAGTGCTGCCGGGGCTGTTTAGCGGGTCAGCAGGTTAGCAAGTTAGCAAGTCAGCAAGTTAGCGAGTTAGCAAGGCGGCGAACCGGATGCATTCGAGACAGGCTCAGGGACGCGACTTGATGAATTCGGTGCGGCGGAAGCGCAGGGCGGTCCAGTCGTCGTCAATCGAGATGGCCCTGACCGTGTCGAATCCCGCAGCCTTCAGCACCTCCCAGCCGGTGTCGCGGTTGAAGTCGCACTTGAGCTTCTTCGATGTGCCCTTGGGATAGGCGAACCAGACGATGGCGTCGCCTTTGGCCTTGGCGGCAACTTGCGGCGCCAGCGCGTCTACTTCGCTCTGCCGGGTAACGAAAGCCAGCGAGAAGCGGATCTGCGGCACCGATTCAAGATGGTGGTGGATGGTCATTGCGGGCAGGCGCGCCAGTTCCGGCTCGAAGCTCGCCGGCGCGTGTAGAACGAGGATCTCCTGCTCATCCTTGAGGTTCAGTTTCTCCGGTAAAGTTGCCATGGTTTTCCATGATAGGCCATTTTCGGAATTAATCTGCAACAACCTGCGGTGGGGTGGGCGGCGCTTGCGCGCCATGGTGCCCAGTGAGGTCTATCAAGTTCCACAGGGCTATGAAAAGCGATCGAGAGATGGAACTCAGAAGTGAAAGCGGTAACGGAGTTCGGCGGAAATCAGGCGCGGGTCGTTCATGTGGAAGCCGCCGATGGTGATGGAGTTGTCAAGCAGGACGCGGTGGTTGGTGACATTCAACACCGAGGCGGAGAGCTTGAAGCGTTCGCCCACCGAGCGGCCGGCGGACACGTCGAATGTGGTATGCACGGGCAGGTAGGGGCCGTTGTAGGGGCCCTGGTTGGCGCCTGCCAGGCCGTTCGAGAAGCCCGACCCGTAGTAGACGTTGGTGGCGAACCAGGCGTGCCGGGGCAGGGTGGCCGTGAAACCGGTATTCAGCGTGTTGCGCTGGTCGTGGTCAAGCGCGATGTAGTTGGGACCGAGGGCGCAGGCGGGGTCTTGCGGATTGCTGCAGGTGAAGCCTCCGACGATGTTGCCGCGCTGCTGGGCAATCTGGTTGGAGTAGGTGACATGAAGTTGTCCCAGGTGATTCAGTTGCGGAGAGCGCAATGTCAGCTCCCAGGCGCGCACCAGCGCTCCGTCGACGGCAATGGGGAAATACATGTTGGATTCGCCGAGGTTGGAGTGGTCGAGGAAGTTGTTGACGCGATTTTTGACGCTGGCCACGTCGAGCGACCAGCCCCGGTATGGGATTTGCACGCCGAACTGATGCTCTTCGTCTCGCTCGGAGGGGATGGGGGTGAAGGTGTTCTGGCCTGCGGGCAAGGTGGCCGCATAGTTCAGGACGGAGCTCGATACGGTTTCAAGCGGGGCCGGCTGGAAGAAGTGGCCATAGAATCCGCGCAGCACCCAGTGCAGGCGAGGGATTTCGGCAGTGGCGCCGATGCGGGGATAGATGGCGGACTCGTCCAAGCCCGCGCGGGAGCTGGTGAGGCGCATTCCGCCAATCAGGGTGAAGTACGGTCCCAGCTCAATGTGGTCCGAGAGGTAGCCTTCGACCAGCGCGGCGCCGGCGCTCGAGGGCGTGTTGCACGGCGAGGTTGAGGTGAGGCAAGTGCCCTTGGCCTCGACGCCGAACAGGTCGTTCTCAGCCTGGTAAAACGAGTAGACGCCGGCGGTGAAGCTGTTGGGGCCTGCGTCGAGGCGCCCGTCGGCCTGGCCGCCGCCGTAATTCGAGCCTTGGTGCCAGGTAGTGGCGACGGGGATGTCGTTGTCTGCTGAGTCGTAGTTGGCCTGATTCAGGTGGTAGAACGGCGCTAGGGAAAACAGCGTCTTCGCAGAAACAGTGTGCACCCAGTTGGCAATCACAAAGCTGTCGCGCTCGGTCTGGCCGTCGCGGAGGCCGTAAGAGACGTAATAGGGATTGCCGCCGGGCGGTGTCTCCTGCTCCCAGTCGTTGGGGTTGGGATCGTAGGGAACCTGAAAGAAATCCTGACGGGATTGGGCGTCGAGCCGCAGTTGATCTTTGGGCGTCTGGTTGCGGATCAGCGAGACAAAGCCGCTCTGGGAGTTGGTGGCGTCGTGGAGGATTTGGGCCACCGGCGTGGCCAGACCATAGTTGGAGCGGGAGCCGGCCAGACTGGCATACCAGGCGGTGGCGGCGGAGTGGTCGCCGAGGGAGAGCTGTAATTCGCTGGCGTAGAGGTTGCCGGCAGAAACCAGCAACTCGGCTTCCCGATTGCGCTCGAATCCATTGCGGGGGAGAACGTTGAAGACCCCATAGGTGCGGTCGCCGACATCGCTGGCGTAGCTACCGCGCTGGGTCTCGAGAGAATCGATGTCCTTGGGGTCGATCTGGGGGCCGACATTGGAGGCGATCTTGGTGTTTGGGATGGCGATGCCGTCTATCAGCCAACTGGTTTGGTGGCCGCCGCGCATGTGCAGCATGTCGTGCGTCATATAGGCGCCGGGGACGTAGTCGGTGATCATCTCCATGCCGGTGGTGCGGCTGGCGCCGGGGGTCTTTTCGATGTCGATCCGGTTGATCAGCGTTGTGGGCGAGACGGTATCGGCGGAACTGGTGGTGGCGTGGACAACGACGGACTGCGTTGCCGCACCGACTTTCAGCGGAATATGCAGAATGGGGTTGGTGCCGGAGGCGACAGTCAACGCCTCCGTCACGGTGTCAAAGCCGGCAGCGGCAACGGTGAGCCGGTAGAGGCCAATGGGCGCCTGCGAGAGTTCAAACTGTCCGGTGGAATCGGTAACGGCCTGGAGGGTGAAGGCCGAATCGGCGGCCTGCAATCTGATATTTGCGCCGGCAATGGGGCGGTGTTGGGGATCGTGCACAACGCCATGCAGGGTGGCGAAAACCGTGGCCAGGGCAGGGATGGAAGCGGCAGCCAGGACGGCTGTAGCTAGGATGGAAGGAAAACGCATGAGGGAACGACCTCCGGAAATGCAACGACAAGGCGCGTATAGGCCCCGTGGCCTGGGAAATGGGCACGGGACCTTCATCGAGAATCGAAGGGCATGAAAAGGAAGCTCAGATGCGGGCGGGGGCGGGAGGTCCGCGGCTGACGCGGGTGCGGATCTGGCTCAGGCGGGTGGCTTGACGGCCCACGGCGAACTTGTTGGGTGAAAGGAGCGGACCCGGCAAGCTGACTGGCGTCGCGGCCAAGGCATGTCCCGGCGCAATCGATGCCGGATTGCAGGCAGGATAGAGGGGGCAATGCGCGGGCGCCGTCAGGATTGGAGCGGCATCGGTCGCCGCCTGCGCCATCCGAGCCATTGTCTCCGCGGACATTGAGCAATGGTGGGAGCCGTGACGGCGGCAGCAAGCAGGAAGACGCGCTTCGTCGTTCGCAGGCAGAGCCGCCAACAGCGGTCCCGCTGCGAAGAGCAGAATCAGCAAGATGGAGAGCCCGCGACGCATCTGCAATCGATGGTACATGAGCATCCAAGTCCGTGTGCTCAAAAAAACATGGCGCAGCCTTCAACGCTAAAGCAGAGCCCTTGACCCTTGCTCCAGGTGCGCGCTACGCTGAACTCGCCTTTGGCGGGAGGGAACGTGCGGGGTTTACCGCTGAACCGATTCGTCCCAATGGGCTAGCAGGTCCAAGATCCCATGCCGCATCTCAGTCTCATCGACGCTGCGCACGGAACCACGATCACAAGTGGGATCGCCGGCCGGGTTGCAAGTCGAATCGCCATTCTGCTGTTGGCCGCGCTGGCTCTTGCGCCGCTGCTTTCGGCTCAAAGCACAGCCCAGAGCATCTTTCGCAATACCGATCCTTCTGTAGCCTATGTGGGGTCGAAGAGTTGCGCCGCCTCTGGATGCCACGAAGACATCGGCCGCGTCTATGCGTCCACGCCGCATGGCCTGTCGATGGCGCCGGCCAATTCCGCCGACGATCTGGCGCGGGTTCCGCAGCCGGTCCAGGTCTATAACCAGAAAGACAATCGCTATTATGTCGTCTACCAGCAGGGCGGGGAACTCTATCAGCGCGCTTATGAGTTGGATAAGAATGGGCACCAGATCTACAGCGTTGTGCACAGGCTGGACTATGTCGCCGGAGGGGAAAGGACCGGCTATTCTTACTTGTTCAGGGTAGGGTCGTGGATCTTTCAGGCTCCGCTTTCCTACTACGCGCACTCGAAGACCTGGGAGTTATCGCCGGGCTATCCGGTGGACGACGTGGGTTTCACGCGCATCATGACCACCGGATGCCTGTTGTGCCATAACGGCCAGCCCGACCCGGTTCCGCAACGCGACGGCATGTACAACGATCCGCCTTTCCGCTTTGGCGAACTGGGCATCGGTTGCGAAACCTGCCACGGGCCCGGCGCACTGCACGTTGCGGAGATGCAGGCCAGGAAAGCGCGGGTGCTGGGACCGCATGAAGTCGACACCTCGATCGTGAATCCTGCCAAGCTGTCGCCGCGGCTGGCCGACGATCTGTGCCGCGAGTGCCATCAGGCCGGCGATGCGGTGGTGATCTATCCCGGAAAAACGGTCATGGACTACAGGCCGGGGATGCCGTTGAGCGAGACCATGGCCATTGTGAAGCGCCCGATCCGGCCGGAGCAGCGCGCCGAGGCCGATCGCCTGGAAACGAATCCGCCCGTGCGCGGCAGCCTGGAACAGCCCTTGTGGTGGAAGAACTCCACGCTGGAGCTGAGCGCCTGCTACCAGGCGAGCCATGGCCGGCTCACGTGCAGTACCTGCCACTCGATCCATCACGCTGCGGCGCCCGGCTGGGAAAAGGCCGCCTACCGCGCCGCCTGTCTGACCTGCCACACAACCGCCAGTTGCACACTGAAGGCCGAGGATCCCAAGCGTGTAGCGGCAAAGGACGACTGCATCGAATGCCACATGGAAAAGCGCCCGGTGGCCGGCATCGCCCACTCCAACGACACCAAGCACCGCATTGTGCGCTTTCCGGGGCAGCCTTTGCCGGAAGTGGCGTTCGAGCAGCCTAAACCCGATTTGCCGGGCTTGCTCTGGCTCAACCGTCCCGCAGGGGAGACCATGCCCGATCTGACCCAGCTTCAGGCCTATTGGACGGCGGCCCGCAAGGATCCAGGACTGTGGCCCCTGTGGTTCCGCAAACTGGATGCTCTGAGCAAGAGCGCGCCCAGCGACCCGCAGGTGTTGAATGCGTTGGGAGCGGTGGAGCTGGCCCAGAAGAAGGACAACGTCCGGGCCGCGGCCGATTTTCAACGAGCGCTCGATCATGGGTCCGGGGAGCCAACCACGTTCTTGAACCTGGCCACGGCCCTTGAAAACCAGGGCCGCGCGGCCGAGGCACAGGCGGTGCTGGAGCGCGGGGCGGCGGCATATCCCTATTCCGGGCCTCTTGCAGCCAGGCTGGCGATGCGGTTGTCGGCCGACGGAAAGGCGTGGCAGGCACAGGACGTGGTTCGGCGTTACCGCTCCGTTTTTCCTGAGGACCCGCTGCTGCGCGATGTGCAGATCCACCTCAAAGCCGCGGAGAACGCCGGCGGCCAGGCCCCTCCCATCCAGACGGCTCCGGTTCCGCGCTGACGGAACCGCAAATGGCAATGGGCTGTCGGCCAGGTTGCCCCCCTTCTGAGGCTCGCAGCGTGGTGTGACCAGGGCAATCGCATGAAGATCGGAAAGCAACGCAATCGGCGTCTTGGAATGGCACGGCTTTGGTTGGGCCGCAAAGAAAGACCTGGGCTTCGGCCGCTGAGGGATGGTTTGAAATAGTCCGCAAAAAAATCCCTCGGCGGCTAAAGCCGGAGCTCTTGCAACCTCGCAATCGGCACGGCTGAAGCCGTGCCCCTTCAAGACAGTTGCTGCTCGCGGTTCATCCGCTTCATGCGCTTGCCCTCGCGGTGTGACCCGCATGGGCGCGGGTAAATCGCCTTAGGTGTTAGAGTTTTTGGGATAGAGGTTGTTCGGAATTTGTGGCTCCGCAACGATTTGAGAGCTCCGAGCGAATCCCGCAAACCTGGAAATGTGGTTGCATGAGAACGAGGACGGGTCGAGAAATATGAGCAGAGGTCTTTTCGATTTAGCTGGAAGAGTTGCGGTGGTGGTGGGTGGAACCACCGGTTTGGGCTATGCAATTGCATTGGGGTTGGCCGAAGCAGGGGCCGACGTTGTGGCGACTTCGCGCGGCCCCTTGAACGTGGTCAAAGTCGCGGCTGAGATCGAGGCCATGGGACGCCGCTCGCTGCGCGTTACCAGCGACGTGGCCGATCGGGACTCGCTGCAGAAGTTGCACGACACGGTACTCGCCGAGTTCCGAACGATCGATATCCTGGTGAATGCCGCGGGCATTACCCATAAAGGTCCCACGCTTGAAATGGAGGAGGCCGATTGGGCGCGGGTCATCGACACCAACCTGACGGGGACGATGCGCGCCTGCCAGATCTTTGGCAAGACCATGGTGGCCGCGGGCTATGGACGCATCGTGAACATCGCCTCGCTCACTTCGTTTGTCGCCTTTTCCGAAGTCGGAGCCTACGCGGCCAGCAAGGGCGGAGTGGCTTCGCTCACCCGGACGCTGGCCGTCGAGTTGGCCAAGACCGGCGTCAACGTCAATGCCATTGCCCCGGGTGTATTTCCCACTCCGTTGAATGCCGCGCTGATCCAGGGCACGCCACGCGGCGACGAGTTGATTCTGCGCACTCCGATGGGTCGCTTCGGAAAGGCCAGGGAAATGGCCGGAACCGCGATCTTCCTGGCTTCCGAGGCGGCTTCGTTCATTACCGGAGAGGTGATTGCCGTCGATGGGGGCTTCCTGGCCAGCGGCGTGAATCAGTAGGGCAGGGATTAGGGATTAGGGAACAGGGACTAGGGAAAAAGGTTGGGAGCGCGGATTCGATGAAGATTACCAAGGCAACCGTAAACATTACTTCGCCGGGACGGAATTTTGTCACCTTGAAGATTGAGACAGACGAGGGCATTTATGGGCTGGGCGACGGCACCTTGAACGGACGCGAACTGGCCGTGGCCAGTTACCTGACCGACCATGTGATTCCCTGCATCGTGGGGCGCGACCCGTTTCAAACCGAGGACATCTGGCAGTACCTCTATCGCGGCCCATACTGGCGGCGCGGACCCGTCACCATGGCTGCCATTGCCGCGGTCGACGTGGCGCTGTGGGACATCAAGGGCAAGGCGCTCAACACCCCGGTCTATAACCTGCTGGGCGGCAAAAGCCGCGAGAGCGTCATGGTCTATTGCCACGCCACAGGCAAAGACATCGACCATGCGCTGGAAGACGTGGCGCGGCACAAGGAGATGGGCTACAAGGCGATCCGCGTGCAGAGCGGCATTCCGGGGCTCTCCACGACTTATGGGATTTCGAAAGGTCCGGGCCGGTACGAGCCCGCCGAACGCGGCCTGCCCTCGGAATACGAGTGGTCCACGGAACCTTATCTGCGCCATGTTCCCAAGCTGTTTGCGCGGGTGCGCGAAGTGTTTGGCGACGACCTGCACCTGCTGCACGACTGCCACCACCGCATGACCCCCATTGAAGCAGGGCGGCTGGGCAAGGAACTGGAGCCCTTTCACCTGTTCTGGATGGAGGACCCCACTGCCGCCGAGTTGCAGGAGGGATTCAAGGTCATTCGCGACCACACCACTACCCCGATTGCTGTGGGCGAAGTATTCAATTCCGTGTGGGACGCGCACGACCTGATCCGCAACCAGTGGATCGACTACCTGCGCATGACGCTGGTACACTCGGGGGGCTTCACAGCGATGAAAAAAGTGGCGGATTTCGCTGCCATGTACCACGTGCGCACCGGATTCCACGGGGCTACCGATCTTTCGCCGGTGACTATGGCCGCGGCTCTGCACTTTGACACGGCGATCAACAACTTTGGCATTCAGGAGCACATGCCCCACACCGACGAGACAGACCAGGTTTTCCCGCACCACTATGCCTTCAAGGACGGAGCCATGACCCCCGGCGACCAGCCGGGACTGGGCGTGGATCTGGACGAAGCGCTGGCGGCGCGCTATCCCTATCAACGGGCCTATCTGCCGGTGAACCGCAAGCTGGATGGAACTCTCTGTGACTGGTAAGACGATGACCGAGTTCAAGGAACACGAGAATCTGGCGGAACCTCCCGCGCTGGCCGGGCGCTGGACGGTGTGCGCCATGCTGTTTGTTGCAACTTCGATCAATTACATGGACCGCCAGGTCATCGCCATCCTGAAGCCGGTTCTGGCGCAGACCACCATCCACTTGCAGCCGTTCTTTCCGGGCTGGCCCACGGTCGAAGCATCCATCAACCTGAGCGAGCGGCAGTTCGGCAACATCGTCTTCATGTTCCAGATCGCTTACATGCTGGGCGTGATCTTTGCCGGGCGGTTTATCGACAGGGTCGGCTGCCGCAAAGGCTATCCCGTCGTGACCGGGCTTTGGAGCCTGGCGGCCATGGGACATGCGCTGGTTACCTCGGTGTTCGGCTTCGGCGTGGCGCGGTTCTTCCTCGGCCTGGGCGAGAGCGGCAACTTTCCCGCCGCCATCAAGGCCACGGCGGAGTGGTTTCCGCCCAAAGAGCGGTCGCTGGCCACGGGTATCTTCAACTCCGGCGCCTGCATGGGCGCGATTCTGGCGCCCGCCATCGTACCTTGGGTGGCGCTCCATTTTGGCTGGCGTGCGGCGTTCCTCACCACCGGCGTATTCAGCGCATCGTGGATCGTGTGGTGGTCGGTCTCTTATCGCACCCCGCGCGAATCCATGGATTGGACCCGCGGCGAAGTGATTGTTCCTCCGCCGGGACCGCGGCCGGGCATCTTCAAATTGCTCTCGCACCGGCAGGCGTGGGGATTCATGATGGGCAAATTCCTCACCGATCCGGTGTGGTGGTTTTTCCTTTTCTGGCTGCCCGGTTATTTCAGCTCTCACTTCAATCTCGATCTCTCGCACCTTGGGGCGCCCTTGGTGGTGGTCTACTGCGTCTCCAGCATAGGCAGCATTTACGGGGGCTGGTTGCCTCGCGGATACGTGATGCTGGGCATGGCTCTGAAGCCGGCGCGCCTGGCCGCCATGCTGACCTGCGCGTGCCTGGTGTTGCCCATGGTATTTGCCGGAGGAGTCAAGTCGGAGTGGGTTGCGGTGGCTTTGTTGAGTCTGGCGGCAGCGGCCCATCAAGGCTGGTCGGCGAATCTGTTCACCACAGTTCCGGATATGTTCCCGCACAAGTATGTGGGAACCGTGGTCAGCTTCGGCACTTTGGCCGGAGCCGCGGGAGGCGCTATCTTTGCCCAGGTGACGGGGAACATTTTGCAGATTACGCACAGCTACGTGCCGCTGTTCATGTATGCCGCATTTGCCTATCTGCTGGCGCTGCTGGTGCTGAGAACGCTGGCGCCGGGATTGAAGCGGGCTGTTCTGGAGGGCTAAAGCAAAGCGAGGGTGGCGAGTCTGAAGTTCTTGCCATACTTTGCAAAGAGTACCCGCAGATCCTTCGACTCACCACCCCCGAACTGAAATGCGTTCGGGGCCCCGTTCGCTCAGGATGACAGCACCTTTTATGATGCGAACTTTAGACTCAGCACACTAGGAACGATGTTGAAAGGAGGGGCAATGGCAGAACAACGAAAACTGCGCATGGGCATGGTGGGCGGAGGGCCCGGTGCTTTCATTGGCCCCGTGCACCGCATGGCCACCGAATTGGATGGCGGAATCGAACTGGTGGCAGGGGCGTTTTCGCAAACGGCGGAGCGATCGCGGGCCGCGGGCGAGAGTTATCGCATCGATCCGGCACGCGCTTACGCCAACTACACCGAGATGCTGGCGGCGGAACGGCAGCGGCCCGACCCGATCGACTTTGTCTCCATCGTGACGCCCAACAGCACGCATCTTCCCGTCGCGGTGGCGGCCTTGGAAGCGGGCTTCCCGGTGGTCTGCGACAAGCCGGCCACGGCCACTTATCCCGAGGTGCTGGCGCTTGAAGCGGCTGTCCAAAAACACCAACTGCCCTACGCGCTGACCCATGCCTATGCGGGTTACTCGCTGGTGCGCGAGGCGCGCCGCATTTGTCTCGATGGAAAGCTCGGCCCGGTGCGCAAGATAGCCGTCGAGTATCTGCAAGGCTGGTTCACGCAACTGCTTGAAGCTACCGGGCACAAGCAAGCCGTGTGCCGCACCGATCCTTCCGTGAACGGTCCCGGCGGATGTGTCGGCGATATCGGCGTACATGCCTTTCATCTGCTTGAATATGTAACCGGACTGAAGGTAACGAGCCTTAATGCTACTTTGCGCACGGTGGTTCCAGGCCGGCTGCTGGACGACGATTGCAGCGCATTTCTTCGCCTCGAGAATGGCGCAACCGGTGTGCTGATGGCCTCGCAAGTTGCCGCGGGCGAGGGCAATGGTCTGCGTTTGCGCGTGTACGGCGAGAGCGGTTCCATCGACTGGCGTCAGGAAGATCCCAATCGGCTGCGCGTGAAGTGGGACGATGGGCACGAAGAGGTTCGCTATGCAGCGGGGAGTTATCTGAGCCCCGATGCGCGCGCCGTGACGCGCTTGCCGGGCGGACATCCCGAGGGCTATATCGAAGCCTTTGCAGTGCTCTATCGCGAGTTTGTCGAGGCTCTTTGGAGTTGGAAAAACGGCGAGGCGAAGGCTCTTCCGGCGACTCTGCCGGGTATCGAAGCCGGCGTGCGCGGCATGCGCTTCATTGAGCGCTCGATCGAGAGCAGCCGAGGGGAAAGCTGGGTGCAGTTCTAATTTCTGGTTGGAGAGCACGCAACCGCATTACTGACAACGGATGACTAACAACTGACCACTGTTTTTACCGGAGCGAGAAGATGAAGACGATCAAGGGACCTGGAATTTTCCTGGCGCAGTTTGCCGGCGATGAAGCGCCGTTCAACAGTCTTGGAGGCATGGCGCAATGGGCTGCCGGCCTGGGATTTACCGGCGTGCAGATTCCCAGTTGGGACCAGCGCTTGTTCAACTTGAAGCTGGCTGCCGAGAGTCAGGATTACTGCGACGAGGTGGTTGGCATCGTGGGCGAAGCGGGCCTCGCGATTACCGAGCTTTCCACGCATCTTCAAGGCCAGTTGGTGGCCAGCAATCCCGCGTTCGACGTTCTGTTGGAGGGCTTTGCTCCGCCGCAGGTGAAGGGAGATGTGAAGGCTCGCCAGGCCTGGGCGGTGGAACAGTTGCTCTATGCGGCGAAAGCCAGCCAGAAGCTTGGATTGAATGCCCACGCCACTTTCTCCGGTGCGCTGGCCTGGCCATTCTTCTATCCCTGGCCGCAGCGGCCAGCCGGCCTGATCGACGAGGCTTTTGCGGAACTGGGCCGCCGCTGGAAGCCGATCCTCGATGCTTTTGACGCGGCTGGAGTCGATGTCTGTTACGAGTTGCATCCGGGCGAAGACCTGCACGACGGCGCTACCTTCGAGCGTTTCCTCGGCGCGGTGGGCGATCACGCCCGGGCCAACATTTTGTACGATCCGAGCCACATGATTCTGCAGCAGATGGATTACCTGGCGTTCCTGGATATCTATCACCAGCGGGTGCGCGCATTTCATGTCAAGGACGCCGAGTTCCGTCCCAGCGGCCGCTCCGGCGTGTACGGTGGCTATCAGGATTGGATCGATCGGCCCGGGCGCTTCCGTTCGCTGGGCGACGGCCAGATCGACTTCCATTCGATCTTTAGCAAGATGGCGCAATACGACTTCCCGGGCTGGGCCGTGGTGGAGTGGGAGTGCTGCATCAAGCATCCTGAAGATGGCGCAACGGAAGGCGCGGCGTTCGTGCGCGACCGCATCATTCGCGTCACCGAGCGGGCCTTCGACGACTTTGCCGGAGCCGCGCCGGATCTGGAAGCGAACAGGAGAATCCTTGGTTTGAAATAGGCGAAACCGGTGGAAAAAATCTTCGTGCTAGCGGCAGCATCGAATTGCTGCCGCCCGGCGCAGCGAGATTCCGGCACTGCGAGTTTGTGTGCTACCCTGCCAATAAGGTGCTGGCCGGCAGACCATGCGCACGGAATTCAGGCATTTCCATGAAGGCGTTTCGGGATGTCGGCTGGCCGGATATATCGTGAACAGCCGAACCGATCCAAAAACATCGGGGCTTCGGACATATGCTTACGACGCATGGGGCCTATCGTTATGACTGACGTTTCAGCTTGTTGCATCAGCGTAGCGTCCACCATAGCGCCCAATTCTACCGGCAAAGAACGCGATACCGAATCAGGAAACGACTACTTCGAAGCGCGGTACTACAGCAGTGCGATGGGTCGGTTCATGTCGCCAGATTGGTCGGCCAAAGAAGAGCCGGTGCCGTATGC
>Ga0181520_10001294_pt1 | contig 51354 bp, 43 predicted proteins | sample PEATcosm2014_Bin_29_FD_132451 | JGI IMG/M metagenome (GOLD analysis project Ga0181520, IMG submission 132451) | Peatland microbial communities from MTU Mesocosm Facility, Houghton, MI, USA - PEATcosm2014_Bin02_30_metaG | ecosystem: Environmental > Terrestrial > Soil > Wetlands > Peat | place... | reverse complement strand
GGGATTGTGCTTGGCCAGCACCTTGGTGATCGCCGCGGTCAGCGTCGTCTTGCCATGGTCAATGTGCCCAATGGTTCCCACATTCACGTGCGGCTTAGTACGGTCAAATTTCTCTTTCGCCATCGCTCACTCCGTATTCTGTTGAGTGCTGCTGCTAAAACCATGCGGCACAATCGGTGCGCCGCCAACGAAAACTGTTATTACTTACTCGCCGTGCGGCCTTGTACCTTGGCAATAATCTCTTCGGCCACCGAACGGGGCGCTTCCTCATACCGCGCAAAGTGCATGGAGAAGGTGGCGCGACCCTGCGTATTCGAGCGCATCTGGGTGGCATAACCGAACATCTCGCTGAGCGGCACGATCGCCTTGATCACCTGCGAACCGGCGCGATGCTCCATGCCTTGCAAGTGCCCGCGGCGCGAACTCAGGTCGCCAATAATGGCGCCGGCAAAATCGTCGGGCACCACCACTTCCACCGACATCACCGGCTCCAACAACACCGGGCTGGCCTTGCGGGCAGCTTCCTTGAGCGCCATCGAACCGGCGATTTTGAACGCCATTTCGCTGGAATCCACATCGTGGTAGCTGCCGTCGTACAGCGTAACTTTCACATCCACCATTTCGTAGCCGGCCATAATCCCGGCTTCCATGGCTTCTTTAATCCCTTGCTCGATCGGCCGGATGTATTCCTTGGGCACCGTACCGCCGACCACGTCGTTCTCGAACTCGAAGCCCGCGCCGGCCGGCTGGGGAGCGATGCGGATCTTTACGTGTCCGTACTGGCCGCGGCCACCGGTCTGACGGATAAACTTACCTTCGGCTTGCGCCGGCTTACGAATGGTCTCGCGATAGGCAACCTGCGGCTTGCCGACATTGGCCTGCACACTGAACTCGCGCATCATGCGGTCTACGATGATTTCCAGATGGAGCTCACCCATGCCGGCGATGATGGTCTGACCGGTGTCCTGGTCGGTATGTACGCGGAAAGTCGGATCTTCCTGGGCCAGCTTGCTTAACGCGACGCCCATCTTTTCCTGATCGCTCTTGGTCTTGGGCTCCACCGCCACCGCGATGACCGGCGCCGGGAAGTCGATCGATTCCAACAGTACCGGCTGGTTCTTATCGCAAATCGTATCGCCGGTCGTGATATTGCGCAAACCTACGCAGGCGCAAATGTCACCGGCATAAACCTCGTTGATCTCTTCGCGCTTGTTGGCGTGCATCTCCAGCAGACGGCCGATACGCTCGGTGCGGCCTTTGCCGGGGATGAATACGCTGTCGCCAGTCTTCAGTTGCCCGGAATAAACGCGGATGAAGGTCAACTGGCCGACGAACGGGTCGGTCATAATTTTGAACGCCAGAGCCGCGAACGGCTCCGTATCCAGCGCCTTGCGTTCCACCAGAGTGTCCGGATGATCGGGATCGTGAGCGGTAACCGGCGGAATATCGCAGGGAGAAGGCAGAAAATCAACCACGGCATCCAGCATGGGCTGAACGCCCTTGTTCTTAAACGCCGTACCGCACAGGACCGGGAATACCTTCAGCGCGATGACGCTCCTGCGCAGCGAAGCGCGCAACTCGGCCGGGCTGATGGCCTCGCCTTCCATGTACTTGTGCAACAACTCATCGTCGTTCTCGACAATGCTCTCGACCATCTGATTATGGAAGGCGGTCGCCTTCTTCTTCAGCTTTTCGGGAATTTCCTGAACTTCAAAATCGGCGCCCAGGCTTTCGTCCAGCCAGACTACCGCTTTCATTTCGAACAGATCGATAATGCCCTTGAATTCGGCTTCCGCGCCGATGTTCAACTGAATGGCAACCGGGCGGGCGTTCAGGCGCTTGCGGATGGTATCGATGGCATGCTCGAAATCGGCGCCCATCTTGTCCATCTTATTGATGAAGCAAATACGGGGAACTCCGTACTTATCGGCCTGGCGCCATACGGTTTCCGATTGCGGCTCGACTCCGTGCACGGCATCGAACACCGCGACCGCGCCATCGAGTACGCGCAACGAGCGCTCCACTTCGGCGGTAAAATCCACGTGGCCGGGAGTATCGATAATATTGATGCGCTCATCGCGCCAGGCACAAGTGGTAGCGGCGCTGGTAATGGTAATGCCGCGCTCCTGCTCCTGAGCCATCCAGTCCATGGTGGCCGTGCCTTCGTGGACCTCGCCGATGCGGTGCGTCCTCCCCGTGTAATAGAGGACACGCTCGGTCACCGTGGTCTTGCCGGCGTCGATGTGCGCCATGATACCGATATTGCGGCAGCGCTCTAATGGAACCTGTCGTGGCACGATTATCCCTATTTCCTTCTGGCCCTATGTCGGCAAACCGCCGGCCGTTGGTGAATTACCACCGATAATGAGCAAACGCCTTATTGGCTTCGGCCATGCGGTGCACGTCTTCTTTTTTCTTGATGGCCGAACCGCGGCTGTTGGCGGCGTCCAGTAATTCGTTGGTGAGCTTATCGGTCATGCCTTTTTCACCGCGGGAGCGGGCGTAAGCCAGCAGCCAGCGGATGGCCAGCGAAGTCCGGCGATCCGGATTCACTTCGACCGGCACCTGATAGTTGGCGCCGCCGACGCGTCGCGTCTTGACTTCCAACACCGGCTTGCAATTTTCGACGGCCTTCTTGAACACCTTGAGGGCGTCGTCTCCGGCCTTCTCTTGCAATGCCTTCATCGAAGTGTAGAAGATCCCTTGCGCGGTACTCTTCTTGCCGCCCCACATCATCGAGTTCACGAATTTCGTGACCAGGGTGGAGCTATAGATCGGATCAGGCAATACTTCCCGCTTCGCGATGTGACCTTTTCTTGGCATAGAAATCAGCTCTCGGTTCTCGATCTCCGGGCTCTTCGCCTGGAGCAAAATTGATTCTGCCGCTACCGCACCCTGGCGGCGACGGACAGGGATTACGCCTTCGGCCGCTTGGCGCCGTACTTGGAACGACTCTGCTTGCGATTGGCCACCCCAACCGCATCCAGCGTGCCACGAATCACGTGATAGCGGACACCCGGCAGGTCCTTCACGCGGCCGCCGCGGATCAGTACGATCGAGTGCTCCTGCAGGTTGTGGCCGACCCCGGGAATGTAGGTGGTGACTTCGATCCCGTTCGTCAAACGTACACGGGCAACCTTACGCAACGCCGAGTTCGGCTTCTTAGGCGTCTGCGTATAAACACGCGTGCATACCCCGCGCTTTTGCGGGCAGGATTGCAACGCCGGACTGGCCGTCTTATAACGAGGCGATTGGCGGCCCTTGCGAACTAGTTGATGAAATGTAGGCACTCTATTGCCGCTCCTTCAGCTGCGGGACCACACGGGTCCCCCGCTCCCCCTTGAGGGCGCGCTTACTCTTTCACCCAAGCGTCACGCCATGGGCTGGCCGGTGTGCTAACGCCAAGCCATACTTTCCCGTCCGGCATGCCGGGGGGAGGAATTCAGTTTCCTTGGACTGGGCCTAACGACGGTGACGCCCGTGAAAGGCGCTCCGTTTCGTTTGCCACTCCCTGCATACCCTTCCCACTTGACGAGAAGGCAGCGCAGGTTCGTTTCAGCGAGGGTACCCAGTCGTGAACGACTGGGGTAAATCTCACAGCTCAGCCACTGCTAAACATCAGCTACCGCTAAACAGGAGAGCCCAATCAGACTCGCAGAACCGTTCAAATATAACAACTCAAATGAGGCGCGTCAACGATCTAGCGACGCTTTTTCATTCTGGTTGCAAAAAAACCGCAATTGGCCGCTGGTTCTTGGCGATTGGCTCAAAATCCAGCACTCACTCGCTAACTTTGCAGTTTTGCCGTTCGCAGTTTCCAGCCAAGCCCGATTCGGCTCGCCACAATTCACCCATACGAACGAGTTCTAATGTCGCACATATAAACCCTAGACCGCAAGCCCTATTGCTTACTTCGAGACAAATTACGCGGTTTGGCCGCAAAACTGCCTTCAGGAAGCAATAAGCTACAAGCTACAAGCAATAAGCAATAAGCCAAACCCCGCCGCCGCCTAACTCTCCGCGCCTCCGCGCCTCTGCGCGAGATTCCGTTGACCTTGATTATTTACGGATGTCCTCGTCGCACGCCGGCAGGTGATGCCAGGGTGGAAGCGCTGGGCTTTAGCCCAGCGAAACAAGCTACAGAGTTTTGCGGGCTTTAGCCCTGGGTTCGTCCTCACCGGGGCTAAAGCCCCACGGGGTGGGCCTGCGTTCACCGGGCTAAAGCCCGGTGCTTCCACCCTGAGGCGAGCTCTCAAGTTATCGTCAATTATCCGGGTTAGTGCCTTGTTTGTTTTTCTCTCCGCGCCTCCGCGCCTCAGCGCGAGATTCCGGTTCCGGGCCAATGGCCAATCGCGTCTTTCTCCCCCTGCGCTTGCTGAAAAATTGCCCAGCCTCTACACTGAAGTCCTTAATGTTATTAGACTCGGCGAAGACCGCGCCGTGCAGAAATTGCAGCGCGGGGAGGTTACATTGCGGCGGTTTGCAGCTCTTCTGATCTTGGTTGTCGCTCTCGCATTCGGTGTCATCGCTTGCGGTGGTGGTAGCAATACCACCAATAATCCGTTCTCGATGAGCATAACGCCTACCACTTATTCGTTGAACTACGGACAAGTCATGCAACTCAGTCCGGTGGTGAAGAATTACGCGGGAAACGCGTTGAGTGGCCAGACCATCACCTATACCAGCAGCAGCCCAACGATTGCGGACGTGGCGAACGGCAGCACGAATCCCGGGGCGATTTGCGCCGGCACGTGGGACTCGGAGACCAATCCGGTGATCTGTCATCCTCCCACGAGTCCGGGAACCGCGACCATTACCGCCTCGGCCAGCAGCAACGGCGGCACGGCCAGTACCACGGCCACGATTTATGTACATCCGGCAATAGGCTCGATCGCGGTGGGACCCACCTCGGCGACCAATACGAGTCCGTTTACCTGTCCTGGCAGCGGCACTTGCACCTGCAATGGAACCGTAACCTGCCCGAGTGCCAGCGCCACCGCCTGTGCCTGCACCACTTCGGGTCCAGTTTCGGCCCTAGGGGTGAGCAACTGCCTCTCCAGCGCCCCGACCGCGGCTGATTATGCTTTGTTTACCGCGACGGTATGTAGCGGTCCCGGTGCCCTCCCCGGTAGCTGCCCCAACGGAACGGATATCACGAATTCGGCTGGACCGCTCACGTGGACGGTCACTCCCGCTTCGATCGGAATTGCAGATATCTCCGGGATCACCTGCACAACCGGTAGCACTTGCAAATTGACTGCCGCGCTCTCCGGTCAGGCCTTTGTCACCGCCAGCGTGGGCAGCGTTACGAGTACTCCGACCGCCGGGGGCGGCGCTGCAGCCCTTACCACTTGCCCGGTGCAAAGCATCAGTCTCACGGAATTAGCCTCCTCCGCCGGCAGCCCTACCTCCAGCTCCGGGGCCACCGGCACAGCCGTCTCGCTGACGCCGACGGTGACCGACTCGAGGGGCAATCCGTTCAATACCCTGCCTACCACCCTGACTTTCGGTTCTTCGCAACCGTTGGTGGCCGCGGCCAGCTCGACTATCAGCTCGGGGGTAACGGGGAATGCTACGCTGGTAGCCTCCTGCACTCCGCCCAATTGCAATACGGGGTTTTACCCTGTGTATAGCAATCCTTTTCTGCTGAACGTCACTGGTGCCACTAGTACCGTCGTCTATGTATCGACTTCGAGCATAAACGGCGCATACCTTGTCCCCATCAGTACATCAACCACCCCGATTGCGGCTGGTGCTGTCATTACACTGGCACCTTCCACTTCGTCGTTCAGGACCAACTCCATGTTGATCACGCCCACCGCGGCCAACATTGTGATGGGCAGCGACTCCGGCGGCGTGATCGTGTACAACATCTCGGCCGGCACGTCCTCCGTGACAGCGTTCAGCGGCAAAGTATTGGCGGCTTCTCCGGACGGAAACACCATTGTGGTGTATGACGCGGTCCAAGGCAGTCCGACGGTTTACATTTATAGCCTGGCCAGCGAGTCGGTGATCACCAGTTTCCCGATGCTCGGCACGAACACGGCGCATGCGGCGTTTTCGCCGGACAGCGGTACGGCCTACATTGTCGGCAGCAACGGCACCGGCAGCGGCAACGTCCTGTTCAAATGGACCTCCAGCATGTCCCCCACGCGGCTTTCCACGACTGGTGAGACTACTGATGCTTTCAACGATGTCGCTTTCCTGCCGCAAGGCTCGTTTGCCGTTTTGGCGGGCGGCAGCAATCCGGTCAGCGTCATTGCCACATGCCACAATCAGGATGTTACCGGCACTCCGCCCATAACCGAGCTTCCCGGCCCTCCGCCCGTACCCCTAGCGACAACGCCCACTGTCTTGCTTACTGTACCCAACGGCTCGCTGACGACAGCAAATTCCACTACCGCCAGTGACATTATTTCCAGCGGCGCGAATATTCTGGCATTTGATTCCCCCTTTGTGGACGACTTCACGGTCAGCTTCGGCAATTCCACGGGCTTTTCCTCGACGCTTAACACCTGCATCCCTCCCCAGGGCCTCACTGCCACGGACCAGCGGAGGGATTTCAGCAAGGTCGCAGGCAGCGCAGCTAGCTTTAACACGGATCAGGTGATCGTCACCTCGGATGGCACCAAGGCCTTCATCTTGGATCACAGTCAGATCGCGCTCTTGGAATACAACGTGACAACCGGCATTGGCAGCGTCATTCCGTTGGCCAACAGTCAACCGCCCACCACCGGCGGAGCGACACTCGACGGCTTATCTCTCTATGTTGGGGGGAAAGACGGCAATATCCATATCATCGATCTGACGGCTAATTCCGGCATCGGAGCGGACACGCTGCAAATTCCCCTGAACACGACGACGGTTGGGGCACCCACTGGCTTTACGCCGGACTTTGTAGCGGTTACACCCTAGAGGCAGTCATTGGTCGTTGGCCGTTGGTCGTTGGCCAGAAAAGCTTGGACTTTACTGAAAAGGGCACGCCTTCCGGCGTGCCCTTTTCAAATCTCCGCGTCTATTTGAACCGGTTAGGCTTTCTTCTCTCCGAGATCCTTGGCCACGCTATCCAGGACGCCGTTGATGAACTGGACGGCTTCGGGGCTGGAGAATTTGCGGGCAATTTCCAGCGCCTCGTTAATGATCACCGGACGCGGCGTCTTGGGAAACGAAAGAAACTCGGCCACCGCTCCGCGCAACACATTGCGATCCACCGTCGCCATGCGTTCCATACGCCAATGTTCGGCATGACGCTCGATCAGTTTGTCGATCTCCGGTGTGCGCTCCATGGCCACCCGAAACAGATCGTCGGCAAAGCCCCGAACGCCTTCGTCCTGTTCGCCGCGTTCGGCCCAGAACGTACGACGCACTTGTTCTTGATCCTGGCGGCCCATATCCGCCTGGAACAGCATCTGCAATGCAAATTCGCGAGATTTTCTTCGTGTGCCCATGTGAGAAAGTAGCTAGTCGCTGGTAGTTAGTAGTTAGGGGTGTATGCCGACGCTGTCTCGTTCCCTTGATTGATTCTAACCTATCGGCAGCCAACAATACCGCGTGCCGGCCCCTAGCTGCTAACTACTAGCTACTAACTACTTTTTTTAAAGATGCCATTTCAATGGCCGCCATGGCCGATTCGAAGCCTTTATTGCCTGTCTTGAGGCCGGCGCGGTCGATCGCTTGTTCCAGATTTTCGCAGGTGAGCACGCCGTAGGCGTGGGGCACGCCGGTTTCCTGCGCCGACTGGCCGATGCCGCGCGTCACTTCCGTGGCAATATGTTCGTAATGGCTGGTTTCGCCGCGAATCAGGCAGCCCAGGCAAATCACCGCGTCCGTGCGTCCGCTTTCGGCCAAGCTGCGGGCCGCCGCCGGAATTTCAAAGGCGCCCGGCACGCGCACGATCGTCTGATCCTCATCGCGCGCGCCACAACGCCGCAAGGCATCCAGCGCGCCCTCCAACAGCCGTTCCGTGATGAAGGAATTAAAGCGGCTGACCACTAGGCCAAAGCGCAGGCCTTTCGCATCCAGCGAACCTTCACAGGTCGGAATGTGCCGCGGACGCCGCTCCGGCAAATAAGAAAAAATCGCCACCGCATGTCCGGGCGCCGGCTCCGCCACAAACATGCGTCCGCCGAACCGCCGGTCGCTGATTTCCTCGGCGATCTTGAAGCCGCGGGCCTTTACCACCTCGTAGGCGGAATTCGCGTCGGCCACTTCCAGAATCAGGTCAGTACTGGGGAAATCGCCGCCTCGGCCGATCTCGATGCCGGCTTGCGGCGTGCGAAATAACACGCCTTGATTGTGACGCCCTTCCCAATTCTCCGCCGGATCCAGACCCAGCTCCTGGAAAAAACGCTGTAATGCCTGGAAATCCTTCTCTTCGCTGGCGAGACGTACGTAGTAGATCGATTTAATCATCTAGTCTAGTTTCGAGTTTCTAGTTTCAAGTTTCAAGTAAAAACCGTTATTACGTCCCCCGTTCCCCGTCCCCCGTTCCCCGCCCGAGGGCGCTTCTCCGTTTCACGTTTCACATTGGGCGTTCCGCGTTGCCGCCGCCGGGTAGCGCTGGCGTCTCGCCGGCTGTCGGTGCGGGCGTCCCCGCCCGCACACCATAACAACGCCCGCCTGAAGCGCTATATGAAAACGAAAGTTCGTTATGCAGCATAGCGGGCGCATAGCTATCAGGAACCGGAATGCTCGGGGTTTCTCGCTGTGAACAGACACAAAAGTAAAATAGACCGCGGGGGACGGGGGACTGGAGACGGGGGACGCCTATCTTCCCTTGAACTTCGCTGCTCTCTTTTCCAGAAACGCCGCCGTGCCTTCGTTCTTATCCTCAGTACCACCGCAGAGGCCGAACAGCGTCGCCTCCACATATAAACCATCGGCAAGCGACATATCCTGGCCTTGGTTGACGGCTTCCATCGTGAACTGAATCGCCAAGGGGGCGTTGGCGATGATTTTCTGGGCAATGGCTTCGGCGCGAGGGATCAATTCCGCCGGCGATGTCACTTCGTTCACCAGACCGATACGCCAGGCTTCCTGCGCCGGGATCATCTCGCCGGTCAACAACAACTGCAAGGCTGGCCCTTTGCCAATCAGGCGCGGCAAGCGTTGGGTACCGCCGAAGCCGGGCATGAGGCCCAGTTTCACCTCGGGCTGGCCCAGTTTGGCATGGTCGCTGGCCAGGCGGAGGGTACAGGCCAAGGCGATCTCACAACCGCCACCCAAGGCAAAACCATTGATGCCGGCGATTACCGGCTTGCCCAGATGCTCCAGGAGATCGCCCACCGCCTGTCCCTGATGGGCGTAGTTTTTCGCCGCGACGGCATCCAATTTCTGTAGCTCTGTGATGTCGGCGCCGGCGATAAACGCCTTCTCTCCGGCGCCGGTCAGGATGGCCACGCGCACAGCGGGGTCGTTCTTAATCGCGGTAAAGGCAACGTGCAGCTCTTCCAGGGTAGCCGCGTTCAGCGCATTGAGCACCTGCGGCCGATTTACCGTGACATAGGCGATGGCGCCTGTCTTCGCGAAGAGAATGTTTTCGAAAAGTCCGGAAACAACAGCAGCGCTCATCGCCGGTTAATCCTCCGGGGTCGCCGCGTCGGCGAAATCGCGGACATTGAAGCTGCGCAGGCAGCCGCGGCAATACCACTCATGAGCATCGAGCCCAATGCAGCAGCCGCCCAAGGCGACTTCCCCCCGCCGCGATTGCTCGATCACCTCCGGGCTCGGATAGCCGTAGACAATACGGACCACCTGATCCTCGTAACGGCAGAATGGGCACGGCGGCCGGCGGTATCGTGTCCTGCGAACACCGGTAGAACCCATGAGGTCACTCCTCTATACCTAACTGACGCGCGGAACCGCGATATAGCTGCATGATCTTTTCCGAAAACACTGAGATTTGTAATTTGGTGATTTCAAATTTCAAATTTTCAGATTGGATGATTCATCAAATCCTCGCGGACACCGAGAGAATGTCGCGTGTTTACGGTGGAAGAACCGGCCTTTAGGCCGGCGGCTAGCGCGACACTCTGTCTTGGGCTTTAGCCCTGGCTCGATCCCGCCGGGGCTGAAGCCCCGATCGAAAGAAGCCCTCATTCGCTGGCCTAAAGGCCAGCGCTTCCACCGTTCCATCGCGCCAAGATCCTTCATGAATACCATGCTAGATTTGCCCATCTGGCTCCTAGCTTCCGGCTTATTGCTTATTGCTAATTGCTTATTGCTGAAATGGCCGCGGCGGCCGGGCTCAGGGCCTGAACATGATTGCCGTCCTCGGCCCAGGCCAGGTCCAAAGCGGATTCCACCCGGTTAATCACTTCCGTGACGACATCCACGGGATCGAAGCGAGTCTGCATAATGGCTTCCGCAACTCCAGCGGTCAAGCGGGGGACAAGGGTTCCGGTGGGGACCAGCACACTTTCCAGCAGGCCGCGAAATTTGTCCACCACGAGAAGCGCACTCGGTTCATCGGTATCGGGCAAAATCAGGGCCACAGTGGCCAAGTCGTAGCGCACCGCCAGATCGGTCTGCCGGGTACGGGAAGAAATCAGTTGTCCAATTTGCTCCAACATTCGTTCCACCGCCGGCTCCCCCGCATGCCGCGCCATCTCCGAAACCTTGGCAAAATTCAGCAGTACGACGCTCAGCTTGGAGTTCTGCTGCAAGCCGCGGCTCACTTCCGAGATCAACACATCCAGATAAGAGGAACGTTTTACTAAACCGGATTTTTCTTCTTTGACCGCCAGGTTCTTAACCAGGCCGCGCAACCGCGCGTTGGAGAGCGCTTGGACAATCTGGTCGGCAATACTCTTCAACACCGCCGTATCGCTGGAGAGCCATTTGCGCCCGGCGCCACTCTGCGCCAGCAACACCAACCCAATATGCTCGTCCCCCTCGATCAGCGGTACGGTGATCAACGATCCGATACTCAAGCTGGCGGCAAAGTGCTTGAGGGGGGCCAATGCCGGCGAGGGCGTCTCCTCTTGCACGGCGAGCGTGCCGTGCAAGATCAATAACGGCTGGAGAATGCCCACCAGCTTCACGATGGCATGAACGTTGAAGCGCTCGACGCCGGCGCCACAGTATTCCAACGCCATGGTGGGCGGCTTTCCCGGCGTACACAGCATGGCCACACAGCGACTGGCTTGCCAATGCCGGCCAATTTCATTGACGGCGGCAAACAATACAGCTTTCCCGCTGCCTTGACGATAAATATTGCGCGTAATGCCGGTAATCCGCGCAATGTCGTCGGCGGCCTCACTGCCGGTAATGCCGGGAGCCGCCGGCTCCTCCGGAATGGGCGGCACAAACATCCCCAAACCGGCATAGAGCTCGCGCAGTCTCTGGTTCTTCAACTCCTCGCCGGGAAACAGCGCGCGGATGCGTTCCACCCGTTCTATGGCGCGCGGGCGCATGGAGTACTGCAAAAAAATCTCCGCTTGCAGAATCAAGTCTTCCAGGACGGTCGGCTCTTCGCCGGCCAAAGGCTCGGGCGCCACCGGCTCTTCCTCCGTCACTTCCGGCTTGGAGGGAACCGTAACCGCGCCTTGCAGACGGGTGGCGATGTTTCGCAGGCGCACCTCGTCCACTTTTCCCTGCAGCATTTGCAGCCGCTTTCTTTGTCCCGGCACGTAAGGATCGACTTCGGCGGCGCGATCCAGGCAATCGCTGGCCTTCAGAAAATTTCCCGCCGCATAGTGGAGTTCAAACAGCTGCAACAATGTCTGGCAGTAATCCGCTTCCCGGTTCGCCAGGTTGAATAGGTCCACCAGGTATTCGAGGAATTCGCGGCGCGGCTGATATTTGGCGGCCAGCGCACTCAGCTGGGAGGCATGGTCGCGGAGGCGGCCGGCGCGCTGCTGTTGCTGCTCAAGACGGCGAGCCAGTTTTACCGCGTCGGGAACATGTTCCTGAGACAGCATTCCGCCAATGACCCGCACCAGATAATCCACCTGTCCGGGATCCTGCTGGAACAATTGCCAGAGGAAGGGCGCCGCCTCGAGAAAACAGCCGGTCCCCAGCAGGGCTCGCCCATACAGAGCGCCACATTCCGGCGTGGTCGCCGGACCTTGCACGAAAGGCTGAAGCAGGGCGGCGGCTTTCGCCGTCCTTTCGGGAGTTTCTTCCCACAGCAGAGCGCGCCCGTAGGCCACCGCCGCAGGCTCGCTTTGGGGATAGGCCGTATAGGCGCGTTCATAAAGTTTCAGGGAAGATTCGGAACGATCCTGGTCCTTGGTTTGCAGATCGCCGGCGCGCAAAAAGGCGGTGGAAGCCTCCTGGGATTCCCCCTGTTGGACGGCGAGTTCACCCAGTTGACACAAATTTTCGACGGAAGGGTCCTGCGCCACAATTCCCCGTAGCGCCAATAGCGCCTCCGCCTTTTGACCCAGGTTGGTGAATTCGCGCCAGGCGGAGTGATAAGCGTCCAACGACTCCCGGCGATTCGAACTCTCCAGCAAGCGTGCGGCCTGCAGACTCCTTTCCGGGGTCAGTCCGGAAACCTTCAGCAACTTGCGATAGGTAATAACCGCCATGGTGCGTTGACCTTGCGCCAGTTGCCGGTCGAAGATTCCTCGCAGCAAATTCGCCGCTTGCCGGTCATAGCCGAGCAACAGATGCAGTTCCGCAGCCGCCGGCGCCGCCACTTCATGTTCCGGGTTCTCCTCCAGCACTTCCAGGTATTCGCGTAACGCTTCTTTGCTCTTGCCTTTCTGCAAGAACCGCTCGGCTTTCTCCAGATGCTTATTCAGTTCGGCCATGGGCAGCTTCTGTTCTCCCGCAACGGAATACCATTATTCACCACTGGGAAAGGAGTTAGAAGATAGAAGTTAGGAGTTAGCAGGGTACCCAGCTCCTAACTTCTAACTACTAGCTCCTGACTCCTATCTTGACATTCGCCTTTTCTTCGCTAATAATCGCGTTCAGTTATTCTAAGGAGCCGCAGGTATGGCCCTCACCCGACGCCAGCGCCAAGTCTACGACTTTCTGGCCGACTTCGTTAAGACTCGAGGCTATTCTCCCTCCTTCGAGGAGATTGGCGAAGGACTCGGATTGAGTTCGTTGGCCACCGTACACAAGCACATTTCGAACTTGGAGAAGAAGGGTTTACTGAAGCGGGATTACAATCGCAGCCGTTCCATCGACGTGCTGCCGCCCCGCGGGCGTATGAAACAAGCGCTATCTTTGGAGAATGGCCTGCCGTTGATCGGCCGCATCGCGGCGGGAAAGCCGATGGAGGCCATCGAGAATCCGGAAACCATCTCGCTGACTGATTTCACGCGCGCCAAAGACGTGTTTGTGCTGGAGGTGCGCGGCGAATCCATGCAGGATGAACACATCGTGAACGGCGACTATGTATTAGTGGAGCGAGCCGCCACCGCCCACAACGGCGACATCGTGGTCGCCCTGGTTTCGGGCACCGACGCCACCTTAAAGCGCTTCTATAAAGAAGGGGACCTTGTCCGCCTGCAACCCGCTAACGCAGCGATGGAGCCCATTATGGTAGCCGCCGGCGACGTCCAGATTCAGGGCCGGGTGATTGGGGTACTGAGAAAGTACTGAATTTAGAATCTAGGAGTTAGGAGTTAGAAGTTAGGAGTTAGAATCCGCAGGTTTCTTCTAACTCCTAACTCCTAGATTCTAAATTCTGCTCTGCTTAAACCTTACCCAATGCCTTCTCAATGGTTTCTTTGGGAACGTAACCGACGATCTGCTCCTGGAGCTTGCCGTTTTTGAAGATCAGCAGAGTGGGAATACCACGCACGTTATAGCGGTTAGGCGTGGCCGGATTCTTGTCCACATCCATCTTGACAACTTTGACTTTGCCACTATAGCTGGTGGCGATGTCGTCGACGATGGGCGCCAGCGCCCGGCAGGGGCCGCACCATGTAGCCCAAAAATCCACCAAAACCGTAGTCTCCGACTTCAATACTTCCTGGTCAAAACTAGCGTCGGTTACGTCGAATATCGTCGTCGTTGCCATTCTTCCTCCCAAAGGATGCACGCCTTACTCCAGCCGGGCAAAGAACACCCAGCCATGGAGAACCTGACGGCTCAATAATCGTAGCACTCATTGGATGTCACAGGCAGAGGAAAGTCGCGGAAGTCCCCCAAACAAAAGCGTCCCGCGCCGGTAAGCGCGGGACGCGAAAGGCAATCCTCCCCCAGGATTGCCAAAAATGTAACATCTCGATCTTAAGTTGCTCTAAGATTTTGTAAACGGCACTACGGTAACCCCTCTAAGAACTGAAAACTAAAGCCTTAGAGGCGATACCTTAGCGACAAGGTCGCCGACGCCGGCTCGACGCTGAACTCGGACATGCGATAGATGTAATTGCGTTTGGACAGGGTTTGGCTGGCTAGCGCCGCCAAATTATATCCGTCCGCCCGGATCGACCAGCTTTTGGCCGGACGATATTCCAAGCCGAAATTCACATACAGATTGGGACCATACGGGGTGGTATAGCCGGCCTCACTGGTCGGCAGGTTGGCGGAGGGAGAGGGCAAGGTGGCGTTATACAGCGCGGCATCCTGAGCTCCCGGAAAGCCGGAATAAAAGACTAGCGACGAACTGGCGGTCCACTTCTTGGCCTTGTCGAGAGTATTCTCCAGCGCCACTTTGGTGATCGACGGGGCCCAGTTCTCCAGGCTGTCTCCGTAGCCGTAAGCCATGGCGCTGATGCCTTCGCCTCCGGCACCGAGAACCGCGGGCGCGGAAGCGGAAAGCAGTCGGACTACGCCCTCCGAGATGGTGATTCGATTCGAGCCAAAAGTGTAGTTGGCCTGCAGTTCCCCGCCGGCCATGTTATAGACACCCAGGGAAGTCGAGGTGTTAAGGGGCGCGGAAAACGCCAAGGGCAGGTAGTGATGGTAGAACCCGTTGCTGCCCACCGTCCAATGACTGGTCAACTTGTGTTCGTAGGCCAATTCGTAGGAGTCCAAGGTCTCCGGACTGGACATGGTGTGGTCCCGTTCCCATTGTCCCCACGACTCCTCATCCCCCGCGTGACGCACCGCTTTGCCCGCCATAAGCTTGAAAGTGTCGCGGTCGGTGGGCGTATACACCAGCGAGGCGCGCGGCGATACCAGCCATGCGGAAAACGTATGCTTATCGGTGCGCGCGCTCAGAAACATCGTCCAGCGGGAAGAGATCTTCCACTGGTATTCCGCCAGGAATGACTGCACGTGGGTTTGCCAGTTGCGCAGGGTGACGATGGGGGCATTTTCCAGCGCGTCCGTCGGCTCCGGGTCCTGAAACCAGTCATGGGAAAACTCGGCGCCCACCGCCAGCGAGTGATTTTCGGTCGGCGACCAAACGGCCAGGGCTCGGCTGAACACATCCTGCTCACCCGCATGTCCATAGTTCAAAGTCGTTTGCGTGCCCGGTTGTTCCCGCCGGATGGCCCACACATAGCCGCTTTGCATCAGATTTAAATCCCAATGCCGCGAGAGGGCTTTCTTATAGGTTCCGGTGAAGGTGACCTGCCGATTCAACATTTGGCGGCCTTGAATCCAATCGGCCACCGAGAGATCGGCGGGCTTGTTCGAGGTGTATATGTTCATCGCACGGGGGCGATCTTCGTCGCCATCCTGCACCAGGCGTGCCCAGAATTCGAACCCGCCGTGCACATAACTGATATGCGCCTTATAGCGGGGCTGTCCAAAAGCCTCTTTGCCATACCGGTCGAACAGGATGGAAGATGGTTGGCCCGGCACATTGGCCGGCAGTCCGTTTTTGGCCGGATAGGGGTAACCGATGTAGAAGGGCGAATCGGCCCCGGGTTGGTCCGCCATACCGAAGTACAGAAACAATCCCGAGTGTTCGCTGAACTTCCGGCCAAACCGAAATTCTCCCCCGGTGTACTGATCCCAGACGCCTTGGCGAAACGTGAAGTCCGTGCCCTGGAAAGTTAAGCCGTTGTAGGTTTGTACTCCGATCACTCCGGCAACCGCGCCCGCACCGTGGGTAGCGGAAGCCGGACCGCGCACGATGCCCAGCGACTGAATATCGCCCAGCAGGGGAATGCCGCGCTCATTATCGGCGCCCTGAATCAAGTGCTGATTCATGGTTCGGCCATTCACCTGATAGAGATATTGGTCTTCCCGATCGCTGATAATTCCCTGGAACCCGATGTGGTTCTGCATGGATTGGTGAGCAATGACTTGCGCGTCGGGCACATAATCTTCGATTAAGTGATCCAGATCGCGCGCCCCGCTTTGTTCGACGTCTTGGGCATCGAGTTCAGTCATATTGACCGGCGCCCTGCGGCTATCGGTCTTAGTCAGGGCCGCCGTACCGGTCACCTGGAGTTTCGCCAGTTGCTCCAGATCCAGGGAAAAGATGTCGCCGCTGTCCTGCGGGTCGCCCTCCGCGCGCGCGCCGATACCGGAGAAACACCCCAGCAAGCACAATCCCACTACCAATCTGCACCACCATCGCTTCATCGGCTTCGAGCTCCTAGTGGCGCCACAAGGGGGCAGCCACCCCGCGAACCGCAGCGGGGCTACTAAGGAGGTATCGTCACCTTCTCCGCGTTCTTTAGCTTTCTTAAAAGAAACTTAACCGGAAGAGTATTACGCCGACATAGCGTCGGCGGCTTTCGGATGGTCGCCGGGCAAATAAACCTGGAACACCGTACCGCGGTCGGGCACGCTTCGCACCCGAATGCGTCCGTGATGTTTCTGCACGATCGTGCTGGAAACCCAAAGTCCAAGTCCGGTGCCCACGGATTCTTTGGTAGTGAAGAAGGGCTCGAAGACGTTCTGTAAATTCTCGGGTGCGATGCCCTGCCCGTAATCGGCCACACTGATGCGCAAACCCGCTCGATTCGTCTTGCTCCACGAGCGGCAGGGACGCACTCGTAATCGAATTTTCCCGCCTTCGCGGGAAGCATCGATGGCGTTGGAAATCAGGTTCGAAAACACCTGCCGCAATTCGCCCTCATTGGCCAGCAGGAACGATTCGGGAGCGTACTGCTTTTCCACACGGATCGAGCTCTCTTGCAGCTTGCGCGAATACATCTCGAGCACCTCGTCCAGTATTTTGGCGGCGCTCACGGTGGAAAGCGTGGTTTGTCCGCGATAGAAGCCCAAGGTGGTGCGGGAAATACTGGCGACCCGGCGCAATTCCTCCTCGGCCACCCCCAGCAACTCCCGCGTTGCTTCATCCAACGTTTCCTTCTCGCGCAATATATATAGGATGTTCATCACCGCCGCGATCGGATTATTGATTTCATGGGCAATGGTTGCGGCCATTCGTCCCGCGGAGGCCAGTTTCTCGGCCCGCATTAAGGCCTCTTCGGCACGCTGCCGGTCCCCCAATTCCTTGCGCAACTGGAGATTGGCCGAATCCAGCTTGCCTAAGGCTTGCGCCAGCCGCGCACTACTCTCTTGCGCATTCAGCTTTGCCGTATTGTCGCTGAAAATCTCGATGGCTCCGACGATGCACCCCTGATCATCGTAGATAGGCGCCGCCCGCACCGATACGGATACGCGATGTCCCTGCTTATGGCAGAGAAAAACATCGGCTTCCCGGGAAACTCCATCTTCGATTGTGAAATGAAGGGGACAGCGGCCGTGGCAGAGCTGCTCGCCGCAGTGGTCCGTATGATTCAGGAGGTTGTCAAAGCAGCAGCGGCCCACAACTTCGTCCGCCGAAAATCCGGTTAACTCTTCGGCCGCCCGGTTCCAATAGGTAATTCGACGGTCGCGGTCCACAAAGTACACGCCGTCATACAAATTATCCAATAAGTGTTTATAAAACTCGTTATTTCCCACAGCCCAGTCCGGACGGCTAACTACTTCCGCCATTGTACTCACCCCGACGCCGACTCGATTCGAACCTCGCCTATTCAGACCAGAGTACTCCATTTTAGCAAGAAGCACCCTCTCTGTTTCCAGTTTGCACTCCCCCCAACTTTACAAAACTGGACGCAACAGGTCAGAAAGTGGTCCCTAGATCCGTTTAGCGGTGGACGTGTGACATGAAACGTGAAACGGCGACTTCCGCCGTCGGGAGTCGGGGGGCGGGAGTCGGGGAACGGGGGTTTGACGGGGGTTTGACGGGGGTTTAACGTGAAACGAGAAACGCAAAACGGGAAACGTCGGATTAACGTGGAACGTGGAACGAGGAACGTGGAACGCCCTCTTCCCCCTGCCCCAACGAATTAATCGTACTATAGAGTTCCGCGAAGCGGATCGGTTTCGTTAAGTAGCCGTCCATGCCGGCATCCAGACAGCGCTGCCGGTCGCTCTTCATGGCATGAGCGGTCATGGCGATGATCGGAATGTGGGACTCCTGACCCGACTCTTTCTTGCGAATGGCGGCGGTGGCTTCCAGTCCATCCATTTCCGGCATTTGCACGTCCATCAGCAGCAAATCAAAGGCACCCACCACAAACAGTTCCACAGCCTGAAGTCCGCTCTCGGCAATCGTAATCACGTGCCCTTGCCGTTCGAGCAACTTCACCGCCAACTTGCGATTGACCGCTTCGTCTTCGGCAAGCAGGATGCGCAACGAACGGGGCGCCGTCCCCACAGGCATGGGCAAAGCCGCGGCTCGACCGGAGGTCGCCAGTGCGCCAGCCCCTTTAGGCAGCGAGAGTGGAATGGTAAAGGTGCTGGTAGTTCCCTCGCCCGGATTGCTTTCCAACCAGATGCGGCCGCGCATCAACTCCACCAATCCGCGGCAAATCGCCAGCCCTAAACCGGTACCGCCAAACCTTCGCGTAGTGGACGCATCCACTTGGGAAAAGGCCTGAAACAGCCCTTGCTGTTTTTCGGCGGGAATGCCTACGCCCGTATCGGAAACCGAAAATCGAAGAGCCGGCCCCGGCTCCTGGAGGACGGAGGTAACCCGAAGGAGGACCTCACCCTGGGCCGTGAACTTGATAGCATTGCCGAGCAGATTCAACAGCACTTGGCGGAGCCGGATGGGATCGCCCATAAAGACCGCCGGACACTCGGGAGCAATCTCGGCGCTTAACTTTAATTGTTTCAACTGCCCGCGCGAAGCCACGCCGCGCAGAGCCGCATCCACCAGTTCGCGCAGATCCACCTGGACCTCTTCCAACTCCATCTTTCCCGCTTCCACCTTGGAGAAATCCAGAATGTCATTGACCACGGCCAGCAGAGTATCGGCCGATTCGCGGGCGGTGACCAACATATCCCGTTGCTCGGCCGTCAACTCGGTCTCCAAGGCTAATTCGGTCATGCCCACCACGCCATTCAAGGGGGTGCGAATCTCGTGACTCATATTGGCGAGGAACTCACGCTTGGCCTGATTGGCGATGGCCGCCGCCCGTTCCGAGGCTTCCGCGCGCCGCCGGGCCGCGCGCACGCGCAAGGTCTGCCAGCCCAGCAGCCCCAGAGCGGCGATCAGGACGCCTATGGCCCCCGCCAACTGGCGATTCCGCCGTTGTGACTGCAGCATGCCGTAAATAAATGCGGCCTCATTGACAGGCCCTTGCAGGTTTTCGAACGAAATGGCGGAAACCTCTCCACGATCCGCCATCTGCCCGATCTGCCCCTGGATCATGTCGGCCGCGCGCGCCGCATCCGGCCGCCGGAGACTGGCGCCCACTCCGAACAAAACATTGCCTTCGGGCAGTTGGGAGAATCGCAGGCGGACATTCTGGCAGGCGGCTAAATCGAAAATTCTCGGTTCCAATCCGGTCGCCGGTACCAGACTGGCATCGGCCCGTCCTTGACACACGGCTGCCAAAGCGTCCTGGTCGCTCGCCTCGCCGACAAGAATGGCGCTGGAAAAATAAGAACGCGCCAGCTTGCCGGTAATATTGGATCGCTGAAAGTGCAGGGTGTGCCCGGCCATTTCCGCCGGATGAAGCAGCGGATGGGCTCTGGGACTGACGATCCAGAAGGTGGTATTGAGCCACGGGGACGAAATATACAGGTATTTTCTACGCTCGGGCAGATCTCCGAGCACCGTCCATAGATCGACCAGGCCATCCCTGAGACTGACATCCGGGCCGGCTGGGGCCAGCACCCATATGATCGGAATGTGGGCGCGCCGAGCCGCTTCCTTGACAATCTCCACCGCCGGTCCCGCCGGCGAACCATCCGTGTCCACATATTGATAGGGCCGGGAGTTCTGATAGCCAACCCGAAAAGGAGTGGAGGCGCGAGTCGGATCGTGACGCCACTCCCGCACCAGCCAACATACGGTTGCCAGACAGAGCAGCACTCCCGCCAGAAGCCATAGCCTCTGGGAGCGTTGTCTGGGGAGCGCACCCGTATCCCTGTTCATCTTGGACTTATCGACACGGCCGCGATTTTCAGTTAGCGTCACGCGGAACGAACCTCACATCCATGGCGCGAGAAGCAATCCAACGATTTGATATTTAGTTCAGGACAGGATTTCGCTGTCAGTAACGAATTATAATGCTCTGATAAAGCGCTGCTTTCGCTGACACACGCGCTCATTCTCTTGCAACTTTCTTCGAATATCCACCGAAAAATGGCCATGCGCGCCCGGCTCGGCTCGCTCTCCAGGTGCTCATGCGGCTCAGGTGATCGCCCCATAGAGCTTTGGTCAAGGTCCGCCGATGAAAGAATGATGCGGGCGGAGGCAGCCTTGCCGGACTCCTGATCCCCTCCCTCGTGAGGTATTGGAATGAAGTTTCTCTGTAGATTGTCCATGCGCCGGAAACTTCTTCTGGCGCCGCTGCTGGCAACCACCCTGATGGTAGCCTCCTCCCTGGCAGCTTATATCGGCATCCGGCAACAGCGCCTATCTCTACAATCGATTTGCCAGGAGCGGATTCCCGCCTTGAAAAGCGCGGCGGAAACCAATCGATCGATCGCTACGATCCAAGCCAACACCTACAAGTTGCTTTCCATGATGGAAGCCAACTTTCCGCCCGACAAGGTGGCGGCCACCGCCGCCCAATTGAAGGCTGATCTGGATCTAACCGCCAAACGCCTGCAAGCGGAAGCGGCCGCCTCGGGATTAAGCGCGGAGGAGCAATCGACCTTGACCAGCGCGGCCAAAGCCGTTCTCGACTACCAAAAGGCTATTGGCGAAGTCGTGGATGTGGCCAGCGTGGAAGTTTCGGCCGGCACCGCTTTCATGTCTAAGGCCCAACTCAACTATGACGAGCTAACCACGCACCTGACCAAGCTGCGCGAGTTGGCCGACCAAACCACCGCCGAAGCCTACCAATCCGCGGAAGCTGTGGCGGGCCGGGTCACCGCCACGGTGGTCATTACCTTGATTTTATCCATCCTTCTGGCCATCGCCGCCGCCATGCTTGTCGGAAGCAGTATTCTGCGGTCGGTGGAAGCCATCCGCGGCGCCACCGTCAAACTTGGCCAAGGAGATTTGCGCTCCCGCGTTCAGATTGACGGCACTGACGAAGTGGCGCAAACCGCCAACCAGATCAATGAATTCATCAACTCCGTCCACGAACTGGTGCGTAAAGTGGGTCATGGGGTGCAAGAAATGACCGGAGCGGCGGGCAATCTTTCCGGCGCTTCCAGTACCCTGGCCGACGGCTCCGCCCGGCAATCCGACACCTTGGGATCGGTAGCCTCCGCGGTGCAGCAGATGACGGCCACCGCCAGTGCGATTGCGGAGAGCGCCGGCCGGTTGCAGCAGACCTCCAAGCAGAGCCTCGCGAACACGGAAAGCGGCAGTCAGAGCGCCCACCAACTGTCGACCGAGATCGAGGCCGTCGGCGGCGCCTTTGATTCCATCAACGCTGCGGTTCGAGAATTCGTACGTAGCGCCACCTCCATCACCGCCATGACGCAACAGGTCAAGGATCTGGCCGATCAAACAAATCTGCTGGCGCTCAACGCCACCATCGAAGCCGCCCGCGCCGGCGAGCAGGGCCGCGGGTTTGCCGTCGTGGCTGATGAAGTCCGTAAACTGGCGGAACGCTCCGCCCACGCCGCCGAGGACATTGACGGAGTTACCGGCAGTATCGGCCAGCAATCGACGGTCGTGGAAAGCTCGCTCCGCAAAGGCACACAATCCCTGATGTCCTGCCGCGAGCGGGCGCGGCAACTGGAAACCGTGTTTGGCACGGCCCGGCAATCCGTATTGGAATCGGCCATCGGGGTAAACGAGATTGCGGCCAGCGTAACCGAGCAGAGCAAGGGGACCTCCGAGGTCGCTGGGCATGTCGATGACATCGCGAAGATGGCCCAGGAGAATTCGACAGTAAGTGCGCAGACGCGACAAGCGGCCATCGGCCTTGAGCGGCTGGCGCAATCCCTGAAATCGGCAGTCGCGCAGTTTGCCACTTAGCGGGAACGGCGATCGTCGCACCAGATCACGCTGCAACAAGGAGACCATAATGAAGCAGTTACTCAGAACCTTCCTCATCGTAATCCCGGTTTTGCTCGCCGCTATCGCTGCCCTGGGGCAAGCTCCGGAACGCGCCACCCCGGCCGAAGCGAAGCAGATGGTCGACGATGCGATCGCTCACATCAAGGAAGTCGGCACGGCCAAAGCTTTCGACGATTTCACCGCCCCCGGCGGACGGTGGCATAAAAAAGATCTCTACGTCTTCTGCTACAAATGGGACGGCACCAATGCTTGCCACGGGGGGAACCGCGCCTTGGTCGGCAAGAACCTATATGAACTGAAGGACGCCAACGGTCAACAATTCATTAAGGGAATGATCGACTTGGTACAGGCCAAGGGCAGCGGCTGGCTGGAATATCAATGGCCCGATCCGCTCACCAAGAAAACCGAGCCCAAACGTTCCTGGGTGATTAAGATCCCGGGCTATGAAGGCCTGATCGGCGCAGGGGTCTATAAGCACTAGAATTTCGCGGCCCGCGACAGATACCGCACCGTCTTGGTGCCACCGTGGATCTCGGCCCGTCCAACCTCTTGAAACCCGAGTGCGGCATGGAAGCCGTCCGATGCGGGATTGGGAGGGTCGAGATTCACTTCACAGACGATTCTCCGGTGACCGGCGCTCAGCGCCTGCTGGAAAAGGTCCTCATAAAGCTGGCGGGCATACCCCAACCCGCGCGCGCTGGGAGCGGTCACCACACGATCCACATAAATGAACTTGTCGTAACGCTCCTGAAACCAGCGAAAATTCGGACTGCCATATACGGCATCCTGGTCGAACGCAATCAGAAATGCGTCCGCATCATTGATGGTGGATGCATAGAAAGCCTCGGCCAGCACGGCGGCGAACTCCTGCTCGTCCAACGAAGAGAGCTCTTGGACGTGGTCCTGATTCAGCGCCAGCAGCGCCGCCGTGACGGTGCGAATTGGTTTGATTTCCCCGTGCATAAAGGTCTACTGACAAGTCTCGAGCGCGGCCATCGGCTACGCCGGCACCAGGATCACAGCCGTCATATAGTGAGCGGCTCGTCCACTCAGGGCCACGCGCTCCCCCTGTAGCTCGCAAAATACCTGGCCGCTGCGTGGAGATATCTGCATCGCACTCAGCTGGGCTTTACCGAGAATATGACTCCAGAGGGGCGTCAGCTCGCAGTGTGCGGAGCCGGTCACGGGATCTTCATTGATCCCCAGTTTCGGGGCGAAGAAGCGGCTCACGAAGTCGCAGTTCTCTCCCGGCGCGGTAACGCATACGCCCCTTAGATCGAGTTGAGCCAGCTTTGTGAAATCCGGCTTGAGCGCGCGGATTTCCTCTTCCGAACCAAATTGGGCAAGGTAGTCAAATGCCCTCAAAACGCGTTGCGGTCGCTGCCCTAACCCTTCTACCAGCCCGTCGGGAAGTGGACACTCTACGGGAACCGTCGCGGGAAAATTCATTTGGTACAGATCGTCTAGACGCTGCACCGTGAGCAGACCGGAGCGCGTTTTAAAGCGGATGGCTTCTCCCGAATAGCCCAATTGACGAAAGAGCACAGCCGCGGAGGCGAGCGTGGCATGCCCACAGAGATCCACTTCCGCAACCGGGGTAAACCAGCGCAGACGGAACCCCTCCTCCTCCGGGACAAAGAAAGCCGTCTCCGCCAGATTGTTCTCCGCCGCAATGGACAGCAACAGGTCGTCGGACAGCCACTGGTCGAGAGGACATACGGCAGCCGGATTGCCGCCGAAAACGTGTTCGCTGAACGCATCAACCTGGTACATCGATATCTTCGTCATTCTTTCCCTCGATTTTAGGCGACCACATTCTCCGGCGTCCCCGCCACGAAACACTCGATATTAACCCAACCCGTATCTCCCCTCCCACTGCCGGCGCAGTGGTCTGCCGCACGCCGAATAGTTTTCCTTTTCCGAACGGATTTCGCGCCTTACCGGTGACCGAACTCGAAGATCCTAGATAGGCGCACCGGCACAAGCTCTCCGGAGATTTCGGACGACGTGGAACGTGGAACGAAAAACGTGAAACGGTCTTTTGCTTTTCTGGTGCCGGGAGGGGGACTTGAACCCCCACGCTTTTGAGGGCGGCGGATTTTGAGTCCGCTGCGTCTGCCAATTCCGCCATCCCGGCGTGAGAGGAAAAATGTGGCAAAAGTAGGTTAGCACATTGGACGGATGGTCCCAAACTTTCTCTCGCCGTGAAGATCTTTTCGAGCCATCCCGCAAGGGATGGCCTGACGAAAGCGCGCACCCGCCTGGCGGCGGGTCCATAGTTCCAGAAACTTTGCACGATGTAGCGCCGGCATCTCGCCGGCTTTCCTGTGTACGTCTCGCCTACAGGGTTTTGCTGCGCGCACTGGTGCGGCCGGGACGGCCGCACCGACAGCCGGCGAGACGCCGGCGCTACCCTCAGTTGCGTGGCTCGTTGATGAGTGCGCGATATTGGAAGTACATTTCGGTACGCCAGCGCAGGATCATCCCGAAAGCCAGGATGAAAAACAACGCTGCAGTCTGCTGAACGGAAAGGATGGTATCCAGATAACCGCGGGCGGCTATGCGGATTCCGGCCAGCAGAATGATGACCGCGAAGAACATATGCGACCGCTGGGCCATGACGCTGTCTCCCTGGCGCACCAAACGGGAGGTCCGCAGCAACGGATACGCCAGGCCGAGCGCTCCGGAGAGAAACGCCACTCCCGCCCAACTCCACGGCACGCGAAACGCGGGCACCACAAACATGCCAAACCCCGTGGCCATGCCTATGGGCGGAATCACAATCTTCCTGGCCGAAACCGCGGTACGGGTTTCCCGCACCCGCCAAAGCGTGACCGCAATGGCGCCGGCAACCGAACTGAGCAACGACATTACCTGGAGGGGTTGAAATTTCATAGTTTTGGCTGAAAAACGGAGGGAAGGCCTTCGATCCTTGAAATGTTCTTCCCGCTTCAATTGTAAGGCATGCGAGCGGTAGCTAGTAGCCAGCGGTCAGTCGCCAGGGACGGCCCCCTAACTACTAGCTACTGGTAAAAGAGCTTTCACCGCGGAGGACGCGGAGGACGCAGAGGAAGAAAAGGAAAACCCGTTCAAGCCGGGGATTGACGCAGAGCAACGCAGATTGAGCGGGCTTGAAGTTTGGGATTTGGTCCGCGTTGATCGTGTTCGGCTATGGGTTGATCCGTCGCCCCTCCTCCGCGTCCTCTGCGTCCTCTGCGGTGAAAGCTGCTTATCAGGCGGCGGCGCCTTTGGCTTGCTGCAGGGCTGCCAGATCCTGCTTCAGCGTCGCCAGGTCGAACCCGTTCGGCGTCTTGCCGCCCAGTTTCTTGGCCAACCAATCTTTCCCGATCAGCGCATAGGCTTCCTCGGCATAGGCGTTGTAGAACTGCCAGCTCATGGCTTTGAACTGGCCCCAGGTTACGACATAAACATTGCGCTCATCGTAGGCCACGGCGGCAATGCAATGTCCGTTCTTGGGATTCGGAGCGGCATCGCCCACCGGACCCTTCGGCGGCACGAGCCATGGAATCTGCAGCAGGTTTTTGCCTTCGGCCACCGCAAAGTCCGGCAGCGCCACGCCAATGTAGCAGGCGCCAAATAGATTTACCGCGTCTTTGACCTGCACGTCGTTTTTCAGTTCCAGCGCGGCAAAAGCGATGATCTGATGCTTATCCAATCCCTGCTTCTGCCAATACTTCAGCACATCGAGCATGTTGGCCCCAGCATCCGCCTCGCCATGGGCGAAATGCTCGTAGAACTTCAGGATGTCGGGCGTGGGAATAACGGCGGTGTCGCCGGTGTTGGCCGTCCAATCCATGACTATGTGACCGGCGGCGGCGCAGGTGCAATCGCCGTACTTATCGTTGCCCATTATCTCCCAGCCCTTCGGCGGAATATTGGCCACCCAGGATCGCGAGGCCGGAGGAGCTTCAAGTCCCGGTTGCAGATAGGCCCCAAAACGAAGCGTTCGGGGATCATGCCGGACCGGATGTTTGCCCAATTTGAATTTCAGGACATTTTCCGACTTTGAGGAAGCGCTCATAGTAATTCCTTTCGTGATTCAAAACTCGAATGGATGATCAGTGGATTACGAACCTGGAATCTGGGCCGTTCACGCTGTCGGATGCGTGGCCTGCGGAATGAGGATATTCCCGGGACGCGGTTATTTAACCCTAGATTTCCCGTAGTGGGAAGAAGGCTGGAGTCGTCAAAATCGAGGGGGAACTGAAACAAACAATGTGTCAGAGGCAATACGGGTCAGGCCCCCCTGGGAACGCGGGCTGCTAGCCCGCATTTCGGTGCGGGCTGGCAGCCCGCGTTCCCAGGGCGAGTTCAGGTGGTTTCTTCCCGTTCGGGCACGGTAAAGCGAAAGGTACGTCCGCGGGATTCCGGCCGCCACCCTGCCTCCATGGCTGCTTGGATGGCGGAGCGTAAGGCATTGACCAGGTCCACGGGCTTAGGTTTCCGATCCAGCCCGAAGACGGAAAACGGAAAGTCGACGATCAACTCCCGTGTGCGCTCCGGTATCTGCCACACGGAAATGGAGATCCCTTTCAACCCCTCGCCCCCGGTTGCGATCCAACTGTGCCGGAGTCGCCATTGATATTCTTCCCCATCAACGGCAATGGTCTGAATCTTCTCGCCTTGCTTTTCTTTCATAATGTTTGCCAAGCCTATTGTATGCACACCGGCTGCTTTCTCGTGGATTACTCTGTCAAAGAGGGCCTGCCATGCCATCCAGGACTTACGAATCTTTTCTTAACGATCAGCCGGGCGAAGTCCCGGTCCGAGGCTTTCTGCATCGCGCCTCAGGAGCAAAGGCGGATGCTCTGGTGCTCACCCATGGTGCCGGCGGAAATTGCAATGCTCCCCTGTTGATTGCTTTGGCGGAAGTATTCAGCGTTTCCGGGATCACCGTACTGCGCTGCGATTTGCCGTTCCGTCAACTGCGTCCGCATGGACCGCCTTCCCCCAGTTCGGCCACGCGCGACCAGGAGGGATTGCGCCGGGCAGTGACCCTGTTGCGGCGGGACAACCACAGCCGCATATTTCTGGGCGGCCAATCCTATGGAGGACGCCAAGCTACGCTGCTGGCGGCCAACGAACCTTCGCTGATTGAAGGCCAGCTCCTGCTTTCCTATCCGCTGCATCCGCCCGGCAAGCCGGCCCAGTTACGAACTGCGCACTTCTCGAAATTACAAATCCCGAGTCTATTCGCCAGCGGCACCCGCGATGCCTTCGGCACTATCCCCGAACTCGAGGCCGCAATCAAGCTGATCCCGGCCAGAACTCAGCTCTTTCCGATTTCAGGCGCCGGACACGGTTTAGCGTCGAAACAGCTTCCAGTGCCACAGATGATCCACGAGGCGTTCGCGGCATTCTTCTAGAGGGCAAGGTTTTAGAGGCAACGTTTCGGAAGTTTCGAAGGTTTCGGAGGGTTAACCACGAAATACACGAAAAACACGAAAACAAATCGGACTTCGGAGGTACCAACGTGAAACGTGAAACGGAACACGTGAAACGTGGAACGAGGGCTTCCGCTGGCGGGAAGCTGGGGACGTCGGGCGGGGCTTGACGTGGAACGTGGAACGCAGCCTCACCGCTGGCGGGGAACGGGGGACGGGGAACGGGGGACGGGGAACGGGGGACGGGGAACGGGGAACGGGGGACGTCGGGCGGGGTTAACGTGAAACGGGTAACGAGTAACGTGAAACGGTCGTTTAAGCTTGGCTTAAGCAGCAATCGGGCACAGTAGCAGAGACAATCCCATAGAAAGACAGGCGGGAAGCACCTCCGCCTTGATAAGCTGAACGCTATGCGGGTTCTAGTGATTGAGGACGAGCTCCGATTGGCGGAGAATGTAGCGCGCAGCTTGCGCGAAAGCGCGGGCTACGCGGTCGACTGTGCCCACGATGGGCAAGAAGGCCTGCACATGGCGCAGTCGAGCGAATACGACTTGGTCATTCTGGATTTAATGTTGCCGGGGTTGGATGGCATTACCGTGTTGCGGAGCTTGCGCGCCGGCGGATTCATCACTCCGGTCCTGGTTTTGACCGCGCGCGACGAGAAAGAGTCGGCGGTGGAGTTGCTGAATGCCGGCGCCGACGATTATGTGACAAAACCCTTTGATCTGGGCGAGTTCATTGCCCGCAGTAAGGCCCTGATCCGGCGGGGCAAAGGCAAGGCCACGGCCATGCTGAAAGTCCGCGGCCTGGAAATCAATACTGCCGATCACACCGTGCATCGCGGCAAGAAAATAATTGTGCTCACGCCGATGGAGTACCGGGTACTGGAATATCTGGCACACCGTAAAGGCGAGTTGGTGTCCAAAACGGAATTGCTGGAGCATCTCTATGATTTCAATTGGGAGCGCTTCAGCAACGTCATCGAAGTGTATGTGGCGGGACTGCGGCGTAAATTAGACGATCGCGAGCCCAGTCTCATCCAGACGGCGCGCGGCCAGGGATACATGCTGCGGGACTGATTTATGGCGAAATCTTCCATCCGGCGACGGTTGATGGTTTCGGTACTCGCCACGCAGGTAATTTTGGCGGTGACCGTGGTTTTGCTCGCCAATTATCTGATGCACCGGCAGTTGCGGGATTCCTTCGATGCCGGAATGCAGAATCGGGTAGTCAGTCTGGCCGCCGCGGTCCGATATACCGAAGATAGCTCGCCGGTACTGAAGTTCTTTCCCGAGTCGCTGCCTCCGCCCCTGCATCACTTGTTTCCAGACTTCTATCGTATTACCGACCAGCACGGCCAACTGCTGGGCGCCTCGCCGAATTGGCGGGACGACCTGATCTCCGTCCCCACACTGCCTCCCGATCACCATTACTGGCAGCTCACGCTGCACAACCGGCTCTTCCGCGGTATCTGCCTTACGAATCTTCCCGTCATCGATGCACCGGAGCCGGGAATGCGCTCCACGACCACTCTCACGGTGGTTTATGTCGCGCCGATGAACGAGTTGCGGCAGCATGAGGTACACGTGGCCGTGATGACCTTAGCCGGCAGCGTCGTCCTGCTCATATTGGCAACGCTAACCGTCTTTTGGGCGATTCGGAAAGGCTTGTCCCCGTTGGCGGAACTGGCCGAGGGGGCGAAAGGCGTGTCGGCCGCGAACTGGCATCTGGCTCCGCCGGCCGCCGCCGCCCATACGGAAGAACTGGTCCCGTTGGTAACGGCAATGGAGACGATGTTAGCGACTCTGCATCGTGCCTTCACCTCGCAACGCGAGTTTTTGGCCAATGCGGCTCACGAACTCAAGACGCCGGTAGCGGTGCTGAAGTCCACCATGCAATCCACGCGGCAACGGCCGCGCACCCCCGCCGAGTACGAGACCGCCATGGATGGCGCACTGGAGGATATTGCCCGGTTGGAGAAACTGATCCATTCCATGTTGCGCCTGGCGCGCGCCGAACAGGCCGCCATGGACGGCACCAAGAGCAGCTATCATTCCGTGGATCTCCGGAATTCTTGTGAGCAGGCCATGGAGCGCATCAAGCCCTTGGCCGACGCCAACGGGATTACGATGGAACTGGCGGCCGCGAGCCAGGAAGAAGCCTCGGTCCTGGCGGATCCCGAGGACCTGGACCTGATCTGGAGCAATTTGCTGGAAAATGCCATTCGCTACAGCGATCGGGGAGCACACGTATTGGTAAGCGTGGCGGGGGAGGGCGACACGATCGTCGTGGCCGTGCGCGATTGGGGCACGGGCATTCCCGCGGCCGACCTGCCTTACATCTTCGACCGTTTCCGTCGCGCCGATACCTCCCGGACACGCTCCACCGGCGGCTATGGCCTGGGGTTGGCGATTGCCAAAGCCATGGCTGAGTCCTACCACGGTTCGATCGCGGCGCGCAGCGCCACCGGGGCGGGCACCATCCTGTTCGTGCGCCTGCCCAAGAACAACAATGGCCACAGTCCATCCGTGCCAGGCGACATTGAGGTTTGAGCTCATGGGGCCCGGCCGGCAAATTCCTGAATCAGCGGCATTCGAGAGCGAAGGTATGGCCGCTGATCTTAAACTCAGCGAGAATTTCTATTTGAGAAAGAGAGTGAGTCGTTCATGAAGAAGATTTTGTTGCCTCTGCTGTTACTTGGCGCCGCCTTTACCCTGTGGGCCGCGGCCGTTCCCGGCTATCACTTATTGAAGCAATACAAACTGGGGGGCGAAGGCGGGTGGGATTATCTGACCTTTGATGCAGCCGGCAACCGGCTATTTATCGCCCGCGCCACGCGGATGATGGTGGTGGACCCGGATTCGGGTAAATTACTGGCCGAAATCCCCGACACTGCGGGCGTGCATGGAATAGCCCTGGCAGACGATTTAGGCAAAGGCTTCATTAGCGACGGCGGTGACAATGCCGTTACCGTTATCGACTTGAAGACGCTGAAGGCCATCGGAGAAAAGATTCCCGTCGGCAAGGGACCGGATGCCATCCTCTACGATACGGCTTCTCATCGGGTTTTCACCTTCAACCACAAAGGCGGCGACAGTACCGTGCTGGATGCGGCCAGCGGCAAGGTCCTTGCCACCATCCCGCTGGAAGGAAAGCCGGAGTTTGCCGCCGCCGACGGCAAGGGTCGAGCCTGGGTCAACCTTGAAGACAAGAGTGAAATTGTCGAACTGGATACGAATAAGCTGGCCGTCGTTCAGCATTGGCCGCTGGCTCCTTGTGAAGCCCCAACCGGCCTGGCCTTCGACGCGCGAAATCGACGTCTGTTCGCCGGCTGCGACAATAAACTGATGGCGGTAATGGATGCGGACTCGGGCAAGGTTATTACCACCCTGCCGATCGGGGCGGGCGTGGATGCCGCCGGCTTCGATCCGGGCACCAAGATGGCCTTCGCCTCCAATGGCCAGAGCGGCACCCTGACGGTGGTCCATGAAGACTCTGCTGACAAATTCACGGTGGTGGAGAATGTGGAAACCGCCAAGAATGCCCGCACCATGACGGTGGATCCCAAGACACACCGCATATTCCTGGTTACGGCGGAGGTGGAGGCTCCTAAAAACCCCGGCGAGCGCCGCCATGTGGTTCCAGACACATTCCAAGTGCTGGTGGTGGGGACGAAATAGAAAGAATTCAGGAGCTAGGAGCTAGGAGTTAGGAGTTAGAAGTTAGAAGTTAGAAGTTAGAAGTTAGGAGTTGGGAGTTGGAAGTTGGAAGTTAGAAGTTGGAAGTTGCTGGTTCCTTCTAACTCCTAACTCCTAGATTCTAGATTCTGCATGGTGCGGTCGAAACGGACCGCACCATGCGGGTTCTATTAATCGGCCATAGCCGAGTGATTGCCTTGGCTGTTGTGGCGGGTCGCCCACATGATTTCCGAGGGGATGCGCTGCAGGGGAACTACGGACTCCAGAATTTTTGCTTCGGCACAGGCGCGCGGCATGCCATACACCGCGCAACTGGCTTCGTCTTGGCCGACGGTGTACCCGCCCCGATCAAAGATCGCGCTCATGCCGCGAAACCCATCGTTACCCATGCCGGTCATGATGATGCCCATGGCGCGTGGACCACAAGTTTGGGCCACCGATAGCATCATGACATCCGCCGAAGGGATATGCGGCGTATCGGAAGGTGTGCGGGAGAGATGACAAGCCCATCGTCCGCCGCTTTGTGGCACTACCGTGACCTGCCAACCCGCGGGACCAATTAACGCCACCCCCGGTTCGATGATCGCGGCTTCGGAAGCCTCGCGCACCGTAATGCGACTGAGTCCGTGAAGACGTTCCGCAAAGGGTCCGGTAAATCCCACCGGCATGTGCTGCACGATGATCAAGCCCGCCGGCAGGTCCGCCGGCAGCATGGGAAGAATCTGTTGCAGCGCTTTCGGGCCGCCGGTCGAGATTCCGATGGCTACGACCTTGATGGCCACCTGATTATGCCGGCGTGACGAAGCGGAGGCGACCGCCACGGGAGCAGCCACCGCTACCGCCGGTCGCGGATGAGCCAGGAAGCGGCGGCGCTCGGCGGCGTGTTTGATTTGTTCCACCAGGCGCTGGCGAATCTTGACGATATCCAGGCTGGCATAAGAGAGCTGTTTGGGAATGCAATCGAAGGCGCCCAACTCGAAAGCATCCAGCGTAGCGCGCACCCCATCCTGGGTCAGGGAGCTGACCATGATCACCGGGCGCGGCATATCGGCCATAATGCGCTTCAACGTCTCCAGACCGTTCATCCGGGGCATCTCGATGTCCAGGGTGACCACATCGGGATCGAGGGTGGAGATCAGGTGCAGCGCTTCGATGCCGTCGCGGGCGGTGCCAACCACCTGCAAGCCGGAATCGGACTGAATCATGCGCGAGAGCGCGGTGCGCATGAAGGCGCTATCGTCGGCGATGAGAACGCGAATTACCGGTTCCATGGGCATGCTGGTTATACGCGGAATAAGACCGCCACCATTTTCTTCACTTCTACGAAGTAAGTTTCCAGTTCAAAAGTAAAGCGAGCCAGATCGAGCTTGCGCAGATCCGGATGATGAGTGAGCAGCGCCTCCCAGGCCGGATCCTTCAACATGTCCACTTCAATCATCAGCGGATAGCCATATCCCAAGCCGCCAAGCTGGCACAGCCGGTCGCTCAGGTGCACGATCGAGACCAAGTCGTCATGATCGGAGAAATCGTCGGTATGGTGGTAACGGATCACTTCGGCAGCTTCCTTGGGCAGTCGCCATTCTTGCGCGGCGACGGCGCCGGTCTCGCAGTGACTATACCCATAGGTTTCCCGTTCCGCGACTTCCAGCGGAATGTTCTTGTTCTTACTGGCCGTGATCGCGTTGCGCAATTGTTCCGGAAATATCACCAAGCTCAAGATCAAGCCCAGATCGTGCAATAAGCCGGCAAGATGGGCCTTCTCCGGCTCGGGATGATTGATCTTTCGGGCAAACTGCTGAGCCACCAGTGCGCAAGCGAACGAATGCTCCCAGAACACGGTAACGTCGATGTCGCCGTTGGCGGTGCGGAACACGTCGATCATGCAAGCGGAGAGCAGAATGGCATGCAGGCGTTGTATACCCAGCGCGATTACGGCGCCGCGGATGGTATTCACCGGCTTGGCGCGGCCAAACAGCGGGGAGTTCGCCATCTGCAGGCACTTGGCCGCCAAAGAATTTTCGCAAGCCACTAATTCCACCAGGGATCCGATCTTCACGTCTTCCGGTGGGCGATTCAATTGATTCAGCAGCGGGCGCAAGATGGCCGGTACGATCGGTACCGAATCGAGGTTGCGAATGCGCTGGCGGACTTCGTCGAGATTGACTATTTCACTCATCGGGTTCCCGCCTCCAAATTACGCTCGGGCTTACGATACGCCGTTGTTCCCGGGAAGTGAACAAGCCGAAAATCGTCATTAAATCCGAAGAGCGACTCGGAGTAGCCAAGGTAAAAATATCCGCCGGGGTTCAAATTGTTATAAAAATGCGAGATCACGCGGCGTTTGGCCGCCCCTTCGAAATAGATCAGCACGTTGCAGCACATGATGACGTCCATGGCCTTCATGAACACCATGCGGCTGTCATCCAGCAGATTGCAGCGGCTGAAACTGACTTTGGCTTTCACCGACTCGATGACTTCAAAGCGTTCGGCGCGCGGACGCATGTACTTCATCTTCAGCACCGGAGAAAGATTGCGCAGGGCATAATCGTCGTAAATCCCCGCCTTGGCCTTCTCCAGGGAGCGATCGTTGAGATCGGTCGCCAGGATTTCGAAAGTGCAGCCGCGCAAGACAGTATTGCTGTCTTCCAGCAGGAGCATGGCCAGGGTATAGGGTTCCTCCCCGGTGGAGCAGCCGGCGCTCCAGATCCGCAAATGCTTAAACGGCAGCCGTTGCTTGCTTTGGATGGTTTGGGGAATCACCACCTGCCGAAAGGCGTTCAGCTGCGGTTCGTTGCGGAAGAAACAAGTTTCCCCGATGGTAATCTCGTTGAGCAACTGATGCAGCTCCCCACCCCGGTCGGGAGAGGTGGTGAGGTACTGATAATAGTCGCGCAGAGTCACCGTCCCCACGATCTTCATGCGCCGCTCACAACGATCGCGCAGAAAATTGAGACGCGAATCTGCCTGAAAAATACCCGCCACTTGATACACCAGATCGCGAATCCGCATCAGGTGAGCAGTGGCCGCCGGATCAAGCGCCGGTGCTTGAGCGAACCCAAAATCCGCCATTACACAGCTACCTCAAACTTCCCCAAGTGACGATTTTGCACGAGTCCCAACAGGCCGGCGGGATCGACAATCAGCCGCACGCGTCCGTCTCCGCTGATGGTAGCACCGGCGATGCCGGGAACGCGGCGCAGACAGGAGCCGAGCGATTTAATTACGGTTTGTTCCTGGCCGAGGAATTGATCGACCGCCAGGGCGATGCGCTGTTCGCCAATGCCCAGAATCACCACCCGCATCAGATCGTTGGTGCTGTCGGGCAAGCCAAACAAACGTTCCAGCCGGCAGAAGGGCAACACCCGTTGGCCGATGCGTAAGACCTCGGAGCCATCCACGTCATGCAGATCGCGGCGCAACGCGTGTACCGTCTCCACCACCGAATGCAGCGGCAAGGCATACGTCTCTTGCGAGATCCGCACCAAAAGCACGGGAATCACCGCCAGGGTGAGGGGCAATTGCAGGGTAAACGTCGAGCCCAATCCCAGATGGCTCTCGACGGTAACCGAGCCGTTCAAACTCTTCAAGTTGGTGCGGACGACATCCATGCCCACGCCGCGGCCGGAAACATTATTAACCTTTTCCGCCGTACTGAAGCCGGGCAAGAAGATAAAGTCCATAATTTCGTGCGTCGACATGCTGCGTAGTCGATCCGCGGTGACCAGGCCTTTTTCCACCGCCTTTTTCCCAATGCGCTCGGGATCGATACCGTTGCCGTCATCGGTGATCACGACGACGATATGATCGCCCTTCTGCAGCGCCTCCAGGGTTACCGTGCCTTCAGCGGGCTTGCCTCTGGCCTCGCGAACGGCCGGCAACTCCACTCCATGATCCAGCGCGTTGCGCACCAAGTGCACCAGCGGATCGGCAATCTGCTCGACCATGGTCTTATCCAGTTCGGTCTCGGCGCCACGAATCACCAGCTTGACCTGTTTGCCGAGGGAATGGGCCAGATCGCGAACCACGCGCGGAAAGCGGCGAAACACGTTGTCGATGGGAATCATGCGGGTTCGAAGGCTGGCGCCCTGCAACTCGTCCGCCACGAAACTAAGGCGGGCAATGGCGTCGCCCAGCGCGTCATCGAAGTCGCTGCCGTGGAGCCTGCCCTCGACATGCTGCCGATTCAATTCGGCGAGCCGATTCCGCTGTAACACTAATTCTCCGACCAGGTTCACCAATTCATCCAGTTTGACCACGTCCACACGCATATTGGTAATGCGCTCGGTGGCGGCGACGACACGCCCAGCGGGAGCGGGTCCGGCAGGTACCGCGCTGGACTCTTCCGTGGCGCTCGCGGTTTCGACCGGCGCGGCTTCGCCGGAGGCGGACTCGGCGGATAAAGCTTCCGCCGCGGCTCTGGCATTGGCCGCCCGTACGGCGGCGTCCAACATCTCCTGGGCCGACTGCGCTCCACCTTCCGCTCCACTGGTTTCCGGCAGCAGGCTGCGCAGACGAACCACCAATTCGTCCAAGTCGTACACGACGATGGCATTGTGGGCAATATCATTGATCATGACGCGGATGCGGTCGAATGCGGCCAGCAGCGTATCGATATGCTCGCTGCCCGCCACGCTTTCGCCCTTGCGCAGAGAATTCAGCACATCCTCCGCCGCGTGCGAAACCGCCACCAGTTGATCAAAGCCCAAGAATCCGGCCGTGCCTTTGATGGTGTGGACCGTGCGGAAGATGCGGTCCAGCATCTCCATCGCATCGGGCGCCTGCTCGAGCGAAAGCAGGTCCTCGTCCAGGTGCTGCAGGCCTTCCTGCGCCTCGTTCACAAATTCCTGGATCAGAGTCGGATCGTTTGCCAGTTCGTCATTCATGGTCATGAAATCAGGCCTCAGCCGGTTCGCATTGCAATACTTCCGAGCTAGTCATCAGACGGTCGAGGTTAAGCAACAAGAGCAGGCGATCGTCCAGACGGCCCACCCCGGCAATATAGTCGCGTTCCACTTTGCCAATGCGCGGAGGCGGTTCCACGGTGTCGGCGGGAATACGCAACACTTCCGAAACCGAATCCACGATGAAGCCCAGCACGGAGCCACTCACTTCCACCACGATGATGCGGGTGTTCTTGTCATAGCTCTGCTGATCCAGGCCAAACCAGCGCCGCAGTCCAATGACCGGAATGACTTTGCCGCGCAGATTAATGACCCCTTCGACGAAGTCGGGAAGATTGGGCACGCGGGTCAGGTCCTGGACGCGAATAATTTCCTGCACCTTTAAGATCTCGAGACCGAATTCTTCCGCGCCGATCCGGAAGCTGACGATTTGGAGTAAGCCGGTCTGGGCCGAGGCTTCCAGCACCACTCTTTGCATGCTTTGTGGGGTATTCGCCGCAGTATTCATCATGTTTCCTCTTCAAGGATTTTGGAGGTCCGGCAATTTACCGGCCCCGGACACAGCGATCGGGTATGCTCGTGGGGACGAATCCTGCCGGTTCCGCCTTCCAAGCACTCACCAGTCACGCAACTGCCCTCCCGGAGCCGCGGAGATCATGCCTCTCGGACATGACTCCCCACGGAACCGGCCAAACCTAGTTGTCTTTTCGGCAGAAACCCTGGACATCTTGAGGGGTGTCGGTGATTTTTCCGTCCTTATACTTTAAGAAATCCTCACCTGGGTGGCTGGTTCCGCGCCGACTGGCCCGCACCCGGCAAATTCTGCCGGGCCATCAACCTTTTTCACGATCTGCCGATAGAGTTAATCGGGAGTAGAGCCTGCTTGGACGGGCCATCTCCGGCGGGGACTGATGATCCATCTCACGCGACTCAACAAACAACCGCTCATGGTCAACTCGGACTTGATCAAGTACGTGGAGAGTTCGCCCGACACACTGTTGACCTTAATGGGCGGCGACAAGATCGTCGTGCGCGAAACCCCCGAGGAAGTGATTCAACGCGTCATCGCCTTCCGGCGGCAGGTACTGGAGGGATTGGTTCCAGCGGGAAGCGCTACCGACGCTCCCAACGTGCTGCCTTTGGACACCCGTAAAGATGACCGGGAAGAAAGGTAAGGAGTAGCAGTGGATAAGAGCACGATTGGCGGCTTGGTATTGGCGGCGCTCGGAATTCTGGGCGGCCTGCTGATTGAAGGCGGCAGCCTCGTCCAGATCATGCAACCCACGGCCGCGATGATCGTGTTTGGTGGAACCTTCGGCGCCGTCATGGTGCAATTCCCTCTCTCCGTCGTGCTGGCCGCCGTCAAACGCATCTCCAATGTATTTCTCGAACCGGTGCGCAACCCGGGTGCGGTGATCGACGAAATGTTGCGCTACGCCCATAAGGCCCGGCGGGAAGGAATCGTCTCCCTGGATAACGACATCCCTTCGGTCACCGACCCGTTCCTTAAGAAATCTCTAATGCTGGCGGTGGACGGCACCGAGGCCCAGGAACTGCGCAGCATGATGGAATTGGAAATGGATAACCTTTCCGAACATGAGGAAAAGGTTCCGCAAGTGTTTGAAGCGGCCGGCGGCTACGCCCCCACCATTGGCATCATCGGGGCGGTTCTGGGACTGATTCAGGTCATGCAACACCTGGACAAGATCGATGAAGTGGGCAGGGGAATCGCCGTCGCCTTCGTGGCCACCATTTACGGCGTGGCTTCGGCCAACATCCTGTTTTTGCCCTCGGCCGGCAAGTTGAAGATCCGCATTCGGGAAGAGCAAGTGACCCGGCAGATGATGCTGGAGGGAGTCGTGTCCATTCTGGAAGGCATGAACCCGCGCATGTTGGAAAACAAGCTGCTGGGCTTCCTGGCGGAAAAGAAAGAGAGCACGACAGAAGCCTCCGGCGATGGCGAGCCGAAATGAGTCGCAAGAAGCGGCATCCCGAGCATGTCAATCATGAACGTTGGCTCGTCTCCTTCGCCGATTTCATGACCTTGCTGTTCGCTTTTTTTGTCGTGATGTACGCCTCCTCGCAGGTGGATAAACGCAAGGTCGGACAGTTGGCCGTCGCCATTCAGACCGCCTTCCAGCAACTCGGAGTTTTTCAGAGCACCAGCGGGCGCGTCCCGGTTACAGCCTTGAAAACCTCGGTCGCCGACGCGGCCACAGCGGTTCCGGGCATGGATCCGTCCACGCTGGGAAGAGTCTCGCCGCCGCTCTCCACCGATAACCTCAACCGCACTCCCAGCGGCGACGTGCAGAAGTTGATGAAGGACCTGCAAAAAGTTTTGACGGTGGAAATCAAGAAGCAAGAGGTCTCCGTCCGCGCCACCCCCGATGGCGTGATCTTAAGCCTGCAGGAAATCGGTTTCTACGATCCGGGTTCCGATGTTTTGCGTCCCGGAGCGGAAGCGATTTTGGACCGGGTAATCGGGGTGGTGACCGCCAGCGGCAACCGGCTTCGCATTGAAGGCCACACCGACAATGTTCCCATTCACACCGCCCGGTTCCCGTCGAATTGGGAACTATCCACGGCGCGGGCCACCGGGATGGTGCGGCTGTTCATGGGAAAATATTCCGTGGCGCCGCAACGGCTATCGGCGGCCGGGTATGCCGAGTTTCACCCGGTAGCCGACAACGATAGCCCCGCGGGCCGCGGCATGAACCGGCGGGTGGACATCGTAATCCTGCCGCCCGACAAATTTTCGACCGCTGCGCCCGGAGCGGGCACGGCCACGGTTTCCAACCTCCTCGCCAAACCCCCGCCTTAGCCAGTTTGGCAGTGCAGATGCTCCTACATCGTTTCGGCAGCGGCAAGCTTTAGGTTGCCCCCGGATAATCGGCAAATTTTGCCGGGTTATCTGGAGGAAGTTGCCGCAGAAGCGATGAGGCCATGAACTACAACCAGAAGCATGCGCAGGGACTCACCCGTTACCGTCGCGGTCAAGTGGCGGAAGCGGCACGGCTTTTTGCCGAAGCGCTGGCGGAAAAAGAAACCAGCGAGGGCTGGAACGATTGGGCGACCGCCCAACTGTCCAGCGGCGCAACTCTGGCGGCCGAAACCGGCTACGCGCGGGCCACGGTACTCGACCCCGGCAACCAGGAAGCACGGCTTAATCTGGCGGTGCTTTATGTCGCCAATGGCCGCATGGCCGAAGCACTTCCGCTGCTACGCCGCAGCCTGGATAAAGCCACTCCCATCCAAGCGACGGAAATTCAACACCTGATTCGCCAGTGCCAGGATCAAACCCAGCTGCATGACGATCCGGAATGGCTGATGACCCATTTGCGCCGCTTGGCCGGCGAGCAGACCGAGGCGCGGGAATTTCTCGAAGCCCACCTGGAACGTTATCTGGCCATTCTGCACCTGCTGCCCCGAACCAAAACCAAGCAGCGCTTGCTGGCCTTAGGCTCCTCCGGTCATTCCCTGGCCCCAACATTAAACGAAATTAAGGGTTACGAAGTCGTCTGCGCCGAACATGGGGACGATCTCACCATACGGGAGTTCCGGGTAAGCCCTCCCTCGGGTACTAAAGACCAGGTCTTTCCGTGTCACCGCTTCGACCTGGAATCCGCCCCTTGGCCGCTGGAAGACGGTTCCTTTGACGTCCTCCTGGTGAGCGATACCCTGGAATGCCTGGCGCGGGACCCGATGTTGGCTTTACAGGAAATCAATCGGGTACTGAAAACCGGCGGCCTTTTTCTCCTGGCCACTCCTAATATTGCCAGCAGCAGCAGCGTCGCAAGAACCCTGCTGGGCGACAGTCCTTATATATTCGGTCAATATGTGCCCGGGGGGACGGTCCATGACCGCCATCACCGCGAATACACCCCGTCGGAATTGGAGCGCCTGCTGCCCACCGCCGGCTTCGGCGACCTGCGCCTGCAAACCTTTAATCGCCCCAGCACCGAGGAAGGCGATACCCTGCGGCACTTGCTGGGTCTGCAAATGTCGATCTGCCATCGCGGCGACGAAATCCTGGCCTTGGCGAGAAAACAGAACTGCGTACAGGAACGCTTCCCCGCCCTGCTGTATAGCGAAGCTAAGCACGCGGGAAACGACTCCGCCAGCGCCCAGCCTCCCGCGCCGGAACGAATTCTTATCGTCCACGAGGAGTTGCCCACCATAGACGGCGGTCCCGGGACGCAGGAACTGGATATGCTGCGCACCTTGCGGAGCATGGGCCACCCGGTAACCTATGTGGCGCGAAGCGCCGCTCATGTCAACCGCTCCGAGTCCGCCCTGCGCGAACTCGGCATTGAAGTCTATGCCGGCGACGCGATTCATTTGCGCGCCACCGGGGTCGATGAACCCCAATCCAATTGGCAGTTTGAAGAGGTGTTGCGCGCCGGAAGGTTCGATATTGCGGTACTGTTCCACTCCTTCCGCTCCGCCATTTCCCTCACCGAACAATATCTCAACCAGATCCGGCAAGTCTCCCCGGCTATCAAAGTCGTGGTCTTTACCGAAGGCCACCACGCCGAACGCGAATTCCGGCAGGCGGAGATGAGCGGGCTATTGGCGGACGAAGAGCGGGCCGCCGGCTTCGAACAACGCGAACTGGAATGCTACCGGCAGGCGGATCTGGTGTTGATCGCCAACGACGAGGACCGGCTCAGCCTTCTCCGACTCGAGTCCTCCCTCAAAATCGAACCGCTCCCCGGCGATCAGCCGCAAATTGAGAACGTCCTGCACAGGCTGCGCACCCTGGAGTCCGATCACGACTCCAACTATCGCTGGTCCATGCGCCGGGTGGAAGATCTCGAACCGCTTACCACCGGCCAGAACGCGACTTGCGCGATCCAATGCATCGAACTTCGAACCGGCGCGCATGCGGAACAGGCGGAGCGTTTACTGGCCGCCAACGACCCGGCGGAAGCCTGCGAACAGTTACGGCACATCTTCTCGTTTTTGCGCGGCCCGCTGCCGCGCCACCCCTTCTTCGCCCAGGTCTTCCTGTTACTGGAACGCTGCTATCGCGCTCTGGGAGAAGACGAGCGGGCGGCACGGTGCGCCAGCGAAGCGCGGCGCTTCATTCCCGAACTGGATCCCTCCCTGGACCCGCGCAACACAGCGCATGGCAAACTCAGCCATATTCCCCGGATTTCGGTGATTCTGCCCACGCACAATCGCAAGCCGGCGCTCCAGCAATGTCTGGCCGCCCTGGAAGCGCAATCCCTCAATCCCGATCAATTTGAGGTCATCGTGGTGGACGACGGATCTTCGGACGGCACGGGAGAGTGGGTGCGCCAGGCGAAGACGAAATTCGTGCTGGAATATATCCGGCAGGCTCATAGCGGCGCGGGGGCGGCACGGCGTAAAGGCGTGCAACGCGCACGCGGGCAATATGTATTGCTGCTGAATGAGGACACCCTCGCCCATCCGCGGATGCTGGCGGAACACCTGCGCGCGCACGGCCATGGCGAATCCAAGCTGGTGGTGCTGGGAAGCACGCACTACTCCCAGGACGCACGGCATCGCGCCCTGACGCAATATCTGGCGACGCGCGGCTTCATGTTCCCGCAATATGCCATGCGCGATGGCCGCGATTACGAATGCGCGCGTCTGACCGCCGGCAACGTCAGCGTAGCCCGCGGCGTGTTGCTGGCGGCCGGCTCCTTTGAGCCCAAATTACGCGTGGCGGAAGACCTGGAGTTGGGTCTGCGGCTCGACCAGCGGGGTTTGCGTTTGCTCTATCACGCGGCGGCCGAAGCCGGCCAGCAGCGCCTCGACATTACAGTGGCCGACCTGGTGCAGCGGGCACGAAACTATGGCCCGGCCTATTTGTGGTTGTTGCGCAAGTATCCCCATCTGCGCTCGCAAATGCCGGTGGCGCTGCAAGACATGGGCCCCGCCGACATGAGCAACATTGTCGATTATCTGGATAACGCCCGCCAGGAAGTGGAGGCGGCCGTGGAAGCCATGGCCGAGTACGACGAACTGGAGTTTGACTCGTTCTACGAGATGGAAGTGGAAGGCCGGTCGGCAGCCACCATCGTGCTGGAGATGTTCTCGCAAGCCCTGCCCAGCGTTCATTGGTTTTATCTGTACGAAGCTCTGCTGCAGGCCTGGCGTACGGAGATGGGCATGATCGGCGCGGCCAGTCCGGTAGTGGCCACTTCCGCGGTGCAGTGAGGCAAGGGATGAAGACCACAGTAGCACTTTCGATGATTGTTCGCGACGCGGAGCAGGACCTTCGCCGCTGCCTGGAAAGCGTGTGCGATGTGGTGGATGAAATCGTCATTGCCGACACCGGCTCGACCGATCGCACCCTCGCCATCGCCGCGGAATTCAACGCCCGCATAATCCAGATCGCCTGGGAAGACGACTTCGCGCAAGCCCGGAATCAGTCCCTGGCCGCCGTCACCGCCGATTGGGTATTGATGCTGGACGCCGACGAGCAACTGGATCCGGCGGCCAAGGAGAGCATTTCCTCCCTGGTGCTTCGTTCCAGCGTAAGCGGATACATCGTTCCCATCCGCAACTATGTCACGAGCTTGCACGAGCGGATCTGGGACCGGCAGGCGATACCCAACGACTCCCCGCTGGAGAGCACCCAGCCGTATCCCGCCTATATCGAACACGAGAATGTACGTTTATTCCGGCATGCGCCGCACATCACCTTCGTCGGACGGGTACACGAAACCGTTGGACACCGCATCACCGAAGCCGGCGGATTGCTGGAGAAAGCCGACTTCTGTATTCATCACTTCGGGATGACGGTGGCTCCCGAAGTACGGGCCCGCAAGAATCATTTTTATCGCGAATTGGGGCGGCGCAAAGTCGAGGAACGGCCGGGAGACGCGCAGGCGCACTTCGAGCTGGGCCTGATGGAGTTCGATAACTTCCATAACTATGAAGAGGCGCTGCGTTGCTTTCATCGCGGCTGCGAACTGAATCCCAAGTTGACCGTCAGTTGGTTGTTTGCCGCTTTAACGGCGTTGCGATTGGGCAGGAATGCCCCGGCCTTGGCTTACATTCGGGGCGCGCAAGCGCAGGGATACTGCACTCCGATGGTTTTGGAAACCGAAGGGGACGCGCATTACAACCTGGGCAATTTTCCAGAGGCCGCCCGCCTGTATTCCCGAGCGCACCGGGCGGACCCGGCCTCGGGCGGGGTGCAAAGCAAGCTGGCCATGGCCGAATTACGCTGCGGCGACACCGATTCGGCGATCCGCCGGCTGCGCCGGGCACTCCACGAAGAACGGCATACCCCGGAGATTCACGACCGTTTGATCTCGGCCCTGGTGTTTACCGGCCGGCTCAACGAAGCCGCGGAAGCGGCGGAGGCCAAACTGGCCGCGGTGGATCCCGATGAGACTTCTTTTATGCGGGCCGTCAGCATTCGGGTCCAATTACAAGAATGGCAGAAGGCCGAGGCCAGTATTTCGGCCGGGCTGCAAAGATTTCCGCAGTCGGAGCGTCTGCAACAGGCGCGGTCGGCAGTCCAAGCCTGCGATCCGGGAAAACGCGACCCGCCTTAATCCCGGACGCGCGTTTGGAATCGATGAGTACAGTTCTTGATCTCTGAAATCCGGTGTCGGGGCGAAGGCCTAAGGATAGTTCCCCGCCACCGCTAAAAGGAGTACGACCATGGCACTTAGCATTTTGAATAACATTTCCGCGTTGGTGGCAGAGAACTCTCTGAACCAAACCAGTAATAACTTGCAGAACACTCTGCAGCAGCTTGCGTCTGGTTCGCGTATTAACAGCGGCGCCGACGACGCCGCCGGCTTGGCCATCGCCAACGGCTTGCAAGCCAATATCACCGCGCTGACCCAGTCCCGGCAGAACGCCAATGACGGCGTGGGCCAGTTGCAAGTGGCCGATGGCTCGCTCTCCCAGGTCACGACGCTGCTGAATCGCGCCGTTACCCTGTCGACCGAATCCGCCACGGGAACGATTACCGATAGTCAACGGAGCGCGCTGGACGCCGAGTTCACCTCCATCAAGCAGGAAATCGATAGCATTGGCCAGAACACCACCTTTAACGGCACCTCGGTGTTCACCAATTCGACGACTTCGATCTTCCTGAGTGATTCCGGTTCGTCCAGCACCATCGGAGTGACGGTGGGAACGCTCAGCCAGGGCGGCATCGGCTCCGGCAGCGCCGCGATAGACCTTACCAGCGACAACCTGTTATCGGCGACGAGTTCCTCGACCGCGTTGACGGACGTAAGTTCGGCTATCGCCCAGGTGGCGGCGGTGCGCGGCACCATTGGCGCTTCCATCAATCGGCTGACGGCGGCCAGTAACGTGGAGGCCAACCAGGTACAAAATCTTACTTCGGCAGAGGACGGCATTACCGCCGCGGACATTGGATCCACGGTGGCCAACATGTCCAAGTACAACATCCTCAGCCAGACCGGTATGGCGGCCTTGGCCCAGGCCAATTCGGCCCAGCAGAACGTACTGACCCTGTTGAAGTAACGAAGTAACGGATAGCCGGGAATAGCGAAAGGGGCGGGGTCTTTTCTCCGCCCTTTTCGCCCAGGCTTTCCTCAGCGCAATCTGGACTAAGGTCCACAACTACAACGTTCCACAACGGAAGAAACGGGTCTTGATTATGAGCATTTCCAAAGATCTCCGGGGACCCTTCTTTCAAACGATTTTTTCATTGACATTGGGCGCCATTGTTCGTAGCACGGCTAAAGCATTTTTGAGCTGTGCCGATAGAGTAGGGGAGAGATGAATCGGTTTCGTGAAGAGCAAGAACAAAAGGTTCGTGGGGAACGAAAAGTAGCACTCAGCTCCCTGACACGACCGGAACCGAAGCGAAAGGGGTCCTACTATGGCACTCAGCATCCTTAACAACGTGAGTTCATTGGCAGCAGAGAACCAGTTAAACACCACCAGCACCAACCTGAATAAGACTTTGCAGCAGCTGGCATCCGGTTCGCGCATCAACAGCGGCGCCGATGACGCCGCCGGTTTGGCCATCGCGAATGGCCTGCAAGCCAACGTGACCGCGCTGACCCAGTCTGAGCAGAACGCCAATTCGGGCGTGGGCCAACTGCAAGTGGCCGATGGTTCGTTATCCCAGGTGACTTCGCTTCTGAATCGCGCCGTTACCCTGGCTACCGAATCCGCCACGGGCACGGTGACCAACAGCCAGCGCAGCTCGCTGGATGCCGAATTTACGTCCATCAAGTCTGAAATCGACAGCATTGGCGCCAACACCACGTTCAACGGCACCTCGGTGTTCACCAATTCCGCGACTTCGATCTTCTTGAGCGATTCCAATTCGTCCAGCACCATCGCGGCGACGGTAGGCACGCTCTCCTCGACCGGCATCGGCATGACGGGCAACCAGGTCAGCCTGGGCAGCAACAACTTGCTGAGCGCCACGGCCGCTACCAGCGCCCTGACCAACATCAACACCGCTATCTCCAACGTCGCCGCCGTACGCGGCAACGAAGGCGCGGTCATCAATCGGCTGCAGGCGGCCACCAATGTTATGGCCAATCAGGTGCAGAACCTGACCTCCGCCGAGAACGGCATCAATTCCGCCGACATCGGTCAGACCGTGACCAATATGTCGCAATACAACATTCTGAGTCAGACCGGTATGGCGGCCCTGGCGCAGGCTAACCAGGCGCAGCAGAGCGTACTAACGCTCCTGCACTAAACCCGTAGGCGAGAAAGGCGGGACTTCCCTCCCGCCTTTCCCGTCGTCGCGGTAGGAGGGTAAAGGCCGTGGGATCGTCTTCGTTAAGCATGGCAAATGCCTTAACAACCAATGGAGCGGGCCTTGGAGATGGTATTGACGTAGCCAGCCTGGTTGCTTCCGAGCTGGCCCCTATGCAACTCCCCATCACCGCCCTGGAAGATCAGCAGGCCACCCTTTCCACCGAGAGTCAGACTTTGTCCGCAATCAATTCTGGACTGGAAACACTTCAACTCGACGTCCAATCGTTTACCAACATCGATGGCGCGTTCAACGCGAAAACCGCCTCTACCTCTGACGACAGCCAATTGACGGCCACCGCCAACTCTTTGGCCTCCAGTGGCACGCATACGATCGTCGTAAACCAGTTGGCAAGCACGGGTTCTTATGGCACGACTACGAGTCTGGCCACCGGCGACACCACTTTCGGCACCGGCACGTTTTCTATCCAGGTAGGCAGCAGCACCGCGGTTCCGATCACGGTAAACTCGAGCAACAATACCTTGAACGGATTGGCCGGTACGATTAACAGCACCGCCAACCTCGGAGTTACCGCCACGGTATACACCGACGCCAATGGCGCCCACCTCTCGGTCGTGAGCAACCAGTCCGGGGCCGCCAACAACGTTACGATCGATCCCACCAGCAACACTACCGGCCTCAGTTTTGTACGAGGAGCCACTGGCGCCGATGCGCAACTGACCGTCGACGGACTTTCCATCGATAGCGCCAGTAACACGATTTCCACCGTGATTCCCGGGGTCACCCTGAACCTGACGGATGCCGAGAAGACGCCGATTACGCTTACCGTGGCGCCCGACGCGAGCGCCATGACCTCCGCCGTCAACAGTTTCGTCAGCGACTACAACACCATCATCGGCGCCATCAGCGAACAGTTCGCCTATAACCCCAACAACGGCGCGGCCGCCTCGCCATTGCAGGGGGACACCAATTTAGAGCTATTGCAACAGCAGTTGTTCAGTGACGTGTCCTATTCGATGTCCGGCAACAGTGGTGTGGTCAATCTGGAATCCCTCGGCATCAGCATGGGGAACGATGGCACCCTGACGGTCAACAGCTCGACCTTAACCAACCAGATCAGCAGCAATTCCAACGCGGTCTCGAGCTTTTTCCAGGGGACCTCGGGCAGTTGGGGCCAGAATTTCAACTTGGACCTCACCAATATGACGAATCCAAACACCGGAATACTCAACGTGGAAATGACCGGGATCACCAATACGCAAACCTCGCTGACCTCTCAGATCAGCGACATGCAAGCGAATTTGGCGAATCAACAGACGGCATTGACCGCCGAATACGACACCGTCGACACCACCTTGGAAGAACTTCCGAACACGCTTGCGACCATCAATTCTGAACTCTCGGGGTTAAAAGGATGAACTACGGAGCTGGATACGCATACCGCCAACACTTAGTGGAGGGCGCAAGCCCGGTGGGGCTGGTTGTCCTTCTGTACGGAACCATCGTCGCGTCCCTGCTGCGCGCGCAGGAGGCGGTCAAACAAGGCAATATTGAAAAGCGCGTAGGGGAAATCAATCATGTGTTGGCGGTCATCGGCCAACTGCAGGGCACGCTCGACCGCGAGCGCGGCGGCGAAGTGGCGGCATCGCTGGATAGTTTTTACAATGTCATGCGGGCGCGGGTGCTGGAAGCCAGCATCAAGTCCTCCAAGGAAATTCTCGGCGAACTCGTACAGCACTTCACCTCCTTGCGGGAAGCTTGGCAACAGGTGGAGCGGGAGTCGCAGAATCCTACAGGCGCTCCCCTGAACTCGGTGGGAAACGCGGCGGCCCAAGCCTCGGCATCGTACTAATATTTTGGGTGAGGTCGATTCATGACGGTTGTTCCACTCCTGCGGGCGGCAAATGCGCAAATCGAAGCGTATATGGCGGAGCATGCCCAAACGGTGGGCGAAACGCCAACCTGCCAGCCTCCGGGCCCGGAAGAGTTGCGCGAGCTGAACCGCTGCCTGGCCCAGATCGGTACCCGCATGGAAGAATTGCAGCGGCTGCGGGATAGTGCCACCGAACCTGAACTCGCCCGCTACATCGGCAACTTGGAAGGTCTCCGGGACTCGCTTCTGCAAGCGCAGGAGTCCCTTAAGGCCAAGCGCGACGTCTTGCGGCAACGCCGCGACACCATGCAAAAGGCCATGGCTTGGACGCAATCGTATAAGGAATTGCGGTAGACAGCGCGCGTTCCACGTTTCCCGTTCCTCGTTCCACGTTTGCAATCCGCAATTAGCGATTGGCTATACCGGAAACTCAGCGGCGTTTCCCCTTGCGGGGCCTACCTTTTCGCTCCTTCTCTGATCGACCATCAACGAAGATCGCAACCAATCGCACCGGCGGCAATTGAACCCGTCATCCTGGGGACCTGCCTCGGCCGTTTAACGGGTTTTATGAAATGCTGGTTTGCTCCGTGCTCCTCAGTGTCTCCGTGTCTCCGTGGCGGGTGTTGCCGGTACGGTCAAAGTCCACCCGGCATGCTCCTCCCGGACGAACTGCTCGATCGCCCGGACGCCATCCTCCTGGTCATAGAGTGCGCCGGCGGCATCGCGAATCTTTTCCCGCAGGGCCGTGCGCGCGGCGACATCTATTCCCAAACGGATCGCCAGTTCAATGTAGTGATCGTGGTCGCGGGCGACGAGATCCGGCAGATCCATCAGGCGGTAGAAGCCCGCGGTGTGACGGGCGCGCATGAATGTCCCCGGCCAGGTGACCGTCGGCGTACCGCTGGCAAAGGCTTCCAGACTGGTGTTGCCGCCGCTGTAGTGGAAAGGATCGAGCACCACATCGCAGACCTCGAACAGGCTGACGAATTCCGTGCGGCTTAACGAACCAAGAATCTGTATGCGAGCAGCCGACTCCGGACAAGACTTGGCGATCCGCGTCTTAACCCGCTCCATGGCTGCGGTTTCTCCGCCGGCGGTCAAGATAAGATAGCTGCCCGGCACGGCCCGCAGTATTTCCGCGAGGGCGCGATCGAAGTCGGGGTGAAACTTGAAAGGCGTCTGTGGGCATAGGTACAGGACTCCGTCTGGCGGCAATCGCAGACGGCTGCGGCTCACGCCATCTTGCGGCTGAGGCCGCGAATAGACCACCGTCGGACCGGGCAGACGGATCAACCGCTCCCCGTAGTGGCTTTCTCCATCGGGCGGCTCCATGCAGCCGGGGGAAAAGAAGAAGTCCATGCTGTCCAGCCCGGTGGTATCGGGATGTCCCCACAAGACACCCTGGCGGCGCGCCAGCCGCGCGTGCGCTAGGAACAAAGTGAGATAGTCCATCCCCAGATCGAGATAGATGAGCAGATCCAGATCGGCGGCCGCAATCTGGCGCTGTGCGGAGACCAAGTCGGCAGGCAAGGAAACCCGATTCTTGCCGGGCATCGCCACCTTGGCCAGCGCCTCGTCCTGATCCCGGAACGAGAAGACCGACACCTCGCAGGCCTCGCTGTCGAAGGCTTGAAGCAATCCGCTGAACAGCCGCGAAATCGTGTGTTCGCGAAAGTACCAGGAGATGAATCCCACCCGGGGCCGTCCGGCACGACGCGGACTACGGCAATGGGGTGCCACCCAATCCAACCGGAGATCGGCCCGGCTGCACACTCGGTGAAACAGGCGGTGCAGAGCCAGATTGTCCTGCTCGGCGTGATAAGCCAAAAGAAAAAGCGTCCAGGCAACCTCATTGACGGCGTCGGCCGGCACGGCAGGAGCTTCGAGCAACGCGCTCAATCGTGCACGGACATGGTCGCGAGCCGCAAGGATCTTTTCGCGGGAAGGAAGTACCCTGGGAAGCAAAGCCGCCCGCCGGATCAGCAACCCCCCAGAGCGCCGCAGCGTCAACGCGTGGTCCAGGCTGTCTTCGGCGCCGCTGAGTTCGTCTTCATACCACTGCGCCGCGGCCAGCAAACTGTAGGCGCGGGCTTCCGCCATCGCGAAGGCTTCTCGCTGCCCGGCTGCGGGCGGCGCCTGGCGCACCAAGGCGGTGATTTGCTCGGCGATCGCCTTCAACTCCTCGACTTTGCTCATTCGCAAACGTCCCTCAGACGCTCGCTATAGTTTTGCATACCTTTGTCAGATCCGCAGTCCACACCCCAGGCCCGAAGCCGCGGCGAACCACGGCCGGCACACAGGGTGCAGCGCGGATCCTGTCTTAGGAAAAATGGGGAACGTTTCGTCTGGAAGATGTGAAGAAATTGATTTGCCCGATTATTTGCAGTTTTTTAAGTGAGGGGAAATGTATCCCGAGGTGTTGGAGATCGCTCATAAGGAATTTATGCGCGATGTTTTTCGCACTCGGTTTTCGATCTTTCAAAAAATCAATTTCTTCACATGTTCCTGTCCTGCCATTTTAGGGGGTTACCGTTATCGTTATCGTGTTCGATGTCACCACGCTATGCATTATGGGAGGCTCTTGTGCAGGATCGGTGCGGATTCCCCCATATGCTCGTGGGTGGGGGGGGGGCTGCCCCACCAGCCCGCTCAAGTCACTCTTCCGTGGAAGCTCAAACCGTGTCCGTTGCAGTGTGATCGTGTACTTGCCCGGCTTCAACTTGAACAACTTGTTGAGATCGGTGCCGCCCTTCACCACGTCGCCTGGCTCTAAAGCAAGGTACTCGCTTGGTTCGCGTTCTAAGAACGGAGAGCCAGGCCCATCATGCTCGTGCCTCACTGCCTTCATAAAGTCAGTTTCTGGCGGGGAATTTCCTTCCGCATCCTGAACATCGAGATCGAAACTGAATTCACCGCGTAGGCGAATTTCCCCTCGCTCGGTGTATAGGTCCCCGGGAATCCCAATAACCACGCTGGACAAGTTCTTCACGGTAATGCCTACTTCCACTGGCACTCCGGCCTTGACATTTTCTGGTGCATTTATAGCGATCGAAACCGGTGGCGCTGGTACCTGCGCTGTACAAATATACGTGGCCGCCATGCTTATCATAATAGTTACCAATAGTTTAGATTTCAGTCTCATAAGCTCCTACAGGAAGCATCAGGGTGTGCAATTATAGTTGCCGTTGATAACGGGACCGCCACTCCAGACCGGATACGCTTCGGCCGGCACAAACTTGGGCGTTTCTGGCAGGTTATTCGCAGGGAAGCTGCAATCCCCCACTGCCCAAGTCGAGGTACCGTTAAAAACCGGATTCAGCGTGTTGATCGTATCCCCGTCAAAGTTTAAACCAGTGACATCCATGATAGGTTTTTGTCAAGGAAAAGCGGGGATTTATCCCTGGGAAACGGAGATTCCCCTCCACTTTTGAGGACGGACACTCTCAGCGGCTTGAAGATCTGAACTAG
>Ga0181520_10001293_pt1 | contig 51361 bp, 27 predicted proteins | sample PEATcosm2014_Bin_29_FD_132451 | JGI IMG/M metagenome (GOLD analysis project Ga0181520, IMG submission 132451) | Peatland microbial communities from MTU Mesocosm Facility, Houghton, MI, USA - PEATcosm2014_Bin02_30_metaG | ecosystem: Environmental > Terrestrial > Soil > Wetlands > Peat | place... | reverse complement strand
TGCGACAATACTTCCCCAGAGGAACCGACCTGGCCCCCATCTCCCAAGCGCAGCTCGACCAGGTCGCGCTGCGCTTGAATCAACGTCCCAGAAAGACCTTGGGCTTCCAGACGCCGGCAAGTAGACTGCAAGCAAGTGTTGCATCGACCGTCTGAACCGGCACACGTTTTCGGTAACTTCGATTCTCAATTGACGCTACAGGCCAACGCACTCATTGAACACGAGTTGAGCCCCACACTGCGGATTCGTACCGGAAAACCCCCCAGTATCAAGTGACCGCATCGTCAGCTAGATCAAGCGCTCAACCAAACTGCGCGCAAAACAGCTTTTGAGAAAGTTCGAATCTCCCCTCAGCGTCTCAGAAGCGAAGAAGCAATCCTCTCGTCGGCTTCTTTCTCCTGCTTAGCCCACGTCGTGTCGCGGTCCTTCTGGACTAGGCCTTCCACATCCTCGGTGCCGTAGCGAGGGAAGCCCCCCTCGCGAACTCCTGCGTTCGCCCGGTCCATGATCGCCCGCAGCCGCTGCGCGCGATACATCCGGAACGCCTCCCGAAATAGCTCGCTGGTCGTTCGGCTCTCCCGCTTCGCCAATCGCTCCACCTGCTCGGCAAGATCAGGCGGAAAGCTGATCGTGAAAGTGCGTGTTTTTCCTGGGCGAATCATTGGATTTTATTGTCTCACATTGTCCCATTTTGTAAGAGAATTAGGTTTTTATGCCAGTTTTCCCGAAATGTGCAAGCCCCCAAAATGCCTCGAATATTGTCGTTTAAGTGTTTATTTTCAATTAGTTACACGCACGTATGGCAGTCCATCCAAACCGCCAGCAAGTACAGTTCCAAATTGTGTCACGTGAAACAATTTGGAGTGTTTCACAACCCTTTTCGCCCCGCCGCAGCGCCCTGAATTGCCGCAAAAACACGCATCAAATTTCCCCCAAGAACCTTCCCAAGGTCCCCCGCGGAGTATCCACACGCCGCCAGCGCAGCCGTGATCTTCCCCAAATCCGCCGCCGAGTCGATGCCTTCCGGCAGCGCCGAAATCCCATCAAAATCCGTCCCAATTCCGACGTGGTCGATCCCGGCAACGCGGATGATGTGGTCGAAATGATCGATCAGCGATCGAAACGGCGGGCGCCGCACCCGCGCCGCGAAGTCGCGATCAAGCTGGCTGGAGACGTGGTAGGGGACGGTCTCGCCTTTGGCAGCGTATTCGGCTCTGAGCGCCTCGCTGGCGGCGGCGAGGGCCGGTTTCTGCGCAGCCCAGGCCTGGCGGTAATTCTCGTCAATGAAGGCAGCGTAAAAGTTCACCATGCAGACGCCGCCGTTCGCCGCCAGCGCGCGGAACTGATCGTCAGTCAGATTTCGCGGAGAGTGAGTAAGCGCACGCGCCGCCGAATGCGAGGCGATGACGGGCGCGCGCGTGGCGGCAAGGACGTCGGCGAAGGTCTTGTCGGAGACATGGGAGACGTCGATCATCATGCCCAGGCGGTTCATCTCGGCAATGACTTCGCGGCCAAACGGCGTCAGGCCATTGTGATGCGGAACCGCAGGATCGTCGAGATCGCCGGAGGAGTCGGCCCAGTCGTTCGAGTTGGCCCAGGTGAGCGTCATATAGCGGACGCCGAGCGCGTGATAGATGCGCAGCAGTGCGAGCGAGTTCTCGATGGCGTGGCCACCTTCGATCCCCATCAGGACGGCGAACTTGCCCGCGGCGCGCGCGTCGAGAATTTCGGCGGGCGAGGTGCAGAGGGCTAGCTCGTTGGGATGGCGGCGGACCTGCTGGAGGACACCATCAATAAGAGAAAAAGCCCGGTGGGCGAAGCGGCCGCGCCAGGCAGTGGGCTCTGGCCAGATGGCGAAGAACTCGGCAGCGAGGTTGCCGGCGCGCGCGCTTTCCAGGTTCAGCATGCCGCCTGCGAGCGGGCTGGTGAAGTCCCAGGCTTCGTCGACGAAGCGCTGAGGCGTATCGGCGTGGGTGTCGATGACGAGGGCGGAGGCGTGAAGCTGGGCGGGGTCGGGATGGCTGGGCATGATCTCTTTCGGCAGCATTCAGTTTAGCTGGAGGCGGATTCTTTACAATCATTGGATATGTCAGAGCCGGCACGAAACGTGAGTGAGGGGCAGCGGTATAGCCCAGCGGAGATTGAACCGAAGTGGCAGGCGCGGTGGGACGGGGACGACCGGCTGTATGCGGCCGAGGGGCATGATTCGGGCAAGCCGAAGTTCTATTGCCTGGAGATGCTGCCGTATCCCAGCGGGCAACTGCACATGGGGCACGTGCGCAACTACGCTATCGGCGATGCGCTGGCGCGCTTCATGTGGATGCGCGGATACAACGTGCTGCACCCGATGGGGTGGGACGCGTTTGGGCTGCCCGCGGAAAATGCTGCGCTGAAGAACAATACGCCGCCGGCGGAGTGGACGCTCAAAAATATTGCAGCGATGCGGCGGCAGATGCGGCGTATGGGCTTGAGCTACGACTGGGCTACAGAAGTTACAACTTGTCTTCCGGATTACTACCGCTGGAACCAGTGGTTCTTTCTGAAGATGTACGAGCGCGGGCTGGCGTACCGGAAGAAGAGCAAGGTGAACTGGTGTCCGGAGTGCCAGACGGTGCTGGCGAACGAGCAGGTGATCGACGGCAGGTGCTGGAGACATGAAGACACGATGGTCGAGCAGCGCGACCTGACGCAGTGGTTTCTGCGGATCACGCACTATGCGGACGAGTTGCTGAACGGGCTTGACACGCTGGAGGGATGGCCGGAGAAGGTCCGCACGATGCAGCGGAACTGGATTGGCCGGAGCGAAGGGGCTTTGATCACTTTCCGCGTGGCGGAAAGTGACAGGGAACAGGGAGCAGGGAACAGGGAACAGGGAGCAGGGAACAGGGAACAGGGAGCAGGGAACAGGGAACAGGGAGCAGGGAACAGGGAACAGGGAGCAGGGAACAGGGAACCGCAGAGCATCACGGTGTTTACTACGCGGGTGGATACGATCTTCGGGGCGACCAGCGTGCAACTGGCGCCGGAGCATGCGGTGGCGAAGAGCTTTGCCGCGTGCGACAAGGTGCTGACGGGGCAGATTGAGGAGATGCTGGCACAGCAGAAGGCCGCGCGCGAGGCGGGGGACCTGGGCGCGATCGAGAAGCATGGCGTGGATACGGGGCGGTTTGCGGTGAATCCGTTCAATGGCGAACTTGTGCCTATTTGGGTTGCAAATTACATCCTGGCGGATTATGGGACGGGCGCGATCATGAGCGTTCCGGCGCATGATGAGCGGGACTTCGAGTTCGCGGGGAAGTATGGGTTGCCGGTGCGGCGGGTGATTGTGCCGAAACGAGGAGAACAAGGGCGAAATACGGAGATTCTGAGCTTCGCTCAGAATGACGAACGCTCTGGGGTGGATGACGAACGCTCTGGGCTGGATGGCGAACGCTTCGGAGGCGATGACGAACGCTCTGGGCTGGATGGCGGGCTTCCAGTGCTGCCATATGTAACCGAAGATGATTCGGTGCTGGTGGATTCGGGAGTGTGGACGGGTGAAACGTGCGCGGAAGCGCAGCGGAAGATGGCGGAGTTTGCCAAGGCAAACGGATTTGGTACTGAAACGGTTACATATAGGCTGAAGGACTGGGGCGTGAGCCGGCAGAGGTACTGGGGCACGCCGATTCCGATGGTTTACTGCACCAATGGCCATGCGGGTGTGGAGGCGGGCGGGGTGGTCCCGTTGCCGGAGAGCGCGCTGCCGGTGGTGTTGCCGGCGCAGGTGGAGATTACGCAGCAGGGCGGTTCGCCGCTGGGGCGGATTGCAGAGTTTGTGAATGCGACCTGCCCGGTGTGCGGCGGTCCGGCGCGGCGCGAGACGGACACGATGGACACGTTCGTCGACTCGAGCTGGTACTTCTACCGGTATACGGATGCGAAGAATGCGAGCGCGCCGTTTGCTTCGGCGAAGGCGAATTACTGGTTCCCGATCGACCAGTACATCGGCGGGGTGGAGCACGCGATCCTGCATTTGATCTACTCGCGATTCTGGACGAAGGTGATGCGGGATTTGGGAATGATTGCGAACGATGAGCCCGCGGCGCGGCTGTTTACGCAGGGGATGGTGATCAAGGATGGCGCGAAGATGTCGAAGTCGAAGGGCAACGTGGTGTCGCCCGACTTGATGATCGAGCGCTATGGGGCAGATGCGACGCGGATGTATGCGCTGTTTGCGGCGCCGCCGGACCGGGACCTGGATTGGCAGGAGGATGGGGTTGCGGGGATTAGCCGATTCCTGAGCCGCGTGTACCGGCTGACGATGAAGTACGGTGAGACAGCGAGCGAGCGGGTCAGCGAGTCAGCAGGTCAGCAAGGCGGCAAGGCAGAAGGTCAGCAAGTCAGCAAGGCAGAAGAACGGGGTGCGGCGGGGCAGGCGCTGCTGCGCAAACTGCATCAGACGATTGCGAAGATTACGCTCGACTTCAGCGGACGATGGCACTTTAACACTTGCATTGCGGCGATTATGGAACTGGTGAATGCGATTGCGGCGAATGAGGCGGCGATGGATGCGGGCGAGGTTTCGCCGGGGGTGGTGGCTGATGTCTTTCGCAACCTGGTGCTGATGCTGGCGCCGTTTGCGCCGTTTCTTGCGGCGGAGTTGTGGGAGGAGATCGGCGGTGAGGGCGCGGTGTTTCGGGTTGCGTGGCCGGTGGCGGATGCGGAACTGGCGCGCGAGGCCGAGGTGGAGATTCCGGTGCAGAGTAATGGCAAGCTGGTGACGGTGATAACCGTGCCTGCGGGTAGCGACGAGGCGACGATCAAGACGGCGGCGCTCGCGGACGCGAAGGTGGTGGCGCGGCTGGCGGGCAAGACGGTGGTGAAGGTGATTGTGGTGCCGGGCAAGCTGGTGAATGTCGTGGTGAAGTAGTGGAGATGGATGACAGAGAGAAACCCCACGATAACTTCGGCTCCGCCTCAGTGATCATGGGGCATCCGGTGCCGGTGCGGGGGACGCAGTCGTTTGTGCATACGCTGTCGGCGTGCTGGAAGCGGCCTTCGCTGACGGCGCTGGAGGTGCTGTGGCGCTGGGCGTTTGGTGCACCGGCGGCGGCGCTGATCTGGTACGAGGCGCTGCGCGTGTGGCGTGCGACGCCGGTGGATGTTGATGCGTTGAAGCGGATGTCGATTCTTGACCCGATGAGCGCGGCGGCAACATTGTCGCAGACGGCCGGCTTGCTGATGCCTGGAGTGCTGCGGGTTGCGGAGTGGCTGGGGCCGCTGCTGCTGGTGGTATGGGTGATGGTGTCGTCGCTGGGGCGGGTGGCCGTGCTGCGGCGGGTCGACACGCGATTGCAGGCGCGGCCGGGGACGGTGATGGTGCTACAGGCGTTGCGGGTGACGGCCCTGGCGGGGAGCTTTGTGGCGTGGTTCGCGTGCTTGCGGGCGGCTGCGGGGTATGCGGTGAATGGGCCGATTGCGGCGGGGCTGGAGCCTAACCTGGTGCTCTACTGCGCGCTTGCGATCGTTACGACGCTGGGGATGTTCACGCTGTGGGCGGTGGTGAGCTGGGCGCTGTCGGTGGCGCCGCTGCTGGCGATGCTGCGCAACCTGGGCGCGGGAGAGAGCCTGGCGGCGGCGTTCAAGCTGGGGCCGGTGCGGGGGAAGCTGGTGGAGATCAACCTGGTGATGGGGATTGTGAAGATCGCGCTGGTGGTGCTGGCGATCGCGTTCTCGGCTTGCCCGCTGCCGTTTGCGAGCGTGGCGACGCCGGACTTTATGTTGCGGTGGTATGGGGTGGTGACGGTCCTTTATCTGGTGGCGTCCGATTTTTTTCACGTGGTGAGGTTGGTGGCGTATCTGGAGTTGTGGAAGGCGTATGACGGTGGTGGGGCTGGTGGGGGTCCGTGATTATGCGGAAAAGCGAATCACAGAGAACACAGAGCAAAAAAGAGAGATCACAGAGATTTGCTTATCGAGGCCCGGGCTGTCGAGCTAAATAGCTAGAGGCCGGAGGCTTGGATTGCCGCGAGGATCGATTTGAGCAGGAGATGGGGGGCGCAGCCTAGCAGAATGACGGCGGCGGCGAGGGCGGCCACCAGGATCTGGCTGAGGATTGGCGAGCGGAATTCTTTGGCGGCGGGTGGTGGAGGAGCCACGTACATGGCTTTGAGCACGCGCAGGTAGTAGTAGAGCGACACGGCGCTCATGGCGATGGCGAGCGCGACCAGCCAGAGCAGGTCGGCGGTGCGCGGGGTAGAACCAAGAACGGTTACAAATAGGTAGAACTTGCCGAAGAAGCCGGCGAGAGGCGGGATTCCGGCGAGCGACAGGATGAAGATGGCGAGCGAGAACGAGAGTACGGGGGCCTGGCGGCTGAGGCCGTCGAAGTGAGAGATTTCGTCGCTGCCCTTTTGTGCTTCGACCACCGCGATTACGGCGAAGGCGCCGAGCGTGGCGAGTGCGTAGGTGAAGACGTAGTAGAGCAGTGCCGCGAGCGACTGCTGCGTGTGGGCGATGATTGCGAGCAGCATGTAGCCGGCATGCGCGATGGCGGAGTACGCGAGCAGGCGGCGCAGGCTGGTCTGGCGGATGGCAACGAGGTTGCCGAGCAGCATGGAGGCCGCGGCCATCAAGGCGAGCACGGGCATCCAGCCGCGAATGATATGCGAGATGGTGGCGGTGCCTGCGGCGCCGGCAAAGCCGATGGCCACGATCTGGAAAAAAATGAAGAAGCTGGCGACCTTGGAGGCGGAGGCGATGAATGCGGCGGTGGGCGCGGGCGCTCCCTGGTAGACGTCGGGCGCCCAGAAGTGGAATGGGGCGGCGGCAATCTTGAAGCCGAGGCCGATGGCAGTGGTGACGATGGCGATGGCGAGGAAGGGATTGAGCGCGGAGCCGTGGATCGAGGCGGCGATGGCTGGGAGGCTGGTGGAGTTTGAGAATCCGTAGAGCAGGCTGAAGCCAAAGAGGAGGAAGGCTGCGGACATTCCGCCGAAGAGGTAGTACTTGATGGCGGCTTCCCAGGATTGCAGGCTGCGCTTGCTGAAGGCGGCGAGAGTGTAGAGCGAGAGCGAGAGGAGTTCGAGCGAGATGAAGATGACGAGGAGGTCCTGCGATGCGACCAGGAACATCATGCCGGCGGTGGCCATGAGGATGAGCAGAACGAACTCGCCGACATGCTCGGTGAAGGTGGAGTCGACGGAGATGAGCAGAGCGAGAATAGTGAGCGCGAGGATCGCGATCTGGAGCAGATGGATGAGCGGATTCGCGATGAGGGTGCCGTCGAGGATGTTCGCTTGCGCGGGAGCGAGCAGGATGCGGGCAATGGCGGCGGCGCAGCCGAGGGATGCGAGGGTGGCAGCGACGATGAACCGGAGGCGGGCGGGACGATTGCGCAGGGCCACCAGATCGAGGGCCATGACGATGAGGGCCGTGGCGACGACGATGACTTCGGGGAGGGCGAGTTGAAGGAGTTGCGCGTAGTTGATGGGGATCATTGCCAACTCCCTTTGCGCAGGCCTTCAAAGAGCGGGGAATTGAGGGCGGGAACGATGATGTTGAGAAGGATTTGCGGGTAGATGCCGACGAGAACGCTGGCGGAGATGAGGATGATTGCGCCGAGGCGCTCGGGGAAGGTGATGGGCGGAAGAGACCCGGGGCTAAAGCCCGCATCCTGTTTGGGAACGGATTCCCGCGGGCTAAAGCCCGCTGCTACTCCGGATTCGGCGAAGAAGGCTTTCTGCATGGCGCGCCAGATGTAGACGACGCCGATGACGATTCCGATGCCTACGCAGACGGCGAGTGCGGGGAAGGCGTGCCAGGCACCGATGAGGATCATGAGCTCGGCGACGAAGCCGCTGAATCCGGGCAGACCCATGCCGGCCATTCCGGCGATGACGAAGGTGACCGCGGCGAAGGGGATGAGTTTGTTGAGATTCATCGGGCCGAGGGCGATGAGTTCGCGGGTGTGGGTGCGGGCGTAAACCATGCGGCCGACGACGGCGAAGAGGAGGCCGGCGAGAATGCCGTGGGAGTACATCTGGACGACGGCGCCGGAGAGGCCGATTTGGTTGAGCGTCATGAGGCCGAGCAGGATGAAGCCCATGTGGCTGACGCTGGAGTAGCCGATGACGAATTTGAAGTCGCGCTGGACCAGGGCGACCATCGCTCCGTAGACGATGCCGATGACGGCGAGGACGGCGAAGACGTCTCGCCAGGAGGTGAGGCCGAGGATGTGATGGGGCCAAGGAGTGATCAGGCCGAGGGGGAAGAGCGTCATGGCGACGCGCAGGCAGCCGTAAGCGCCGAGCTTCATGACTACGCCGGCGAGCAGCATGGAAGCGGCTGTGGGCGCGGCTACGTGGCCGGTGGGCGCCCAGGTGTGGAGCGGCCAGAGGCCGGCGAGGATCGCGAAGCCGACGAAGACGAGGGGGAAGGCGAGCATCTGGAAGTGGGGCGAGAAGGGGAATTGCGCCAAGTCGGCGAGGGACGTGGTGTGGGAGCCGGCGGCAACATAGGCGGCGACGAGTCCAATGAGGACCATGGCGGAGCCGACGAAGGAGTAGAGGGCGAGCTTCATGGCGCCGTACTCGCGGCGGGTCGAGCCCCAGATGGCGATGAGGAAATACTTGGGGATGATGACGATTTCGTAGAAGACGAAGAGGAGGAAGACGTCGTAGCTGAGGAAGACGCCGTAGACGGCTCCGATGAGGAGGAGGTAGAAGGCGAAGAATTCTTTCGTGCGGTCGACTATGTCCCAGGAGAAGAGAACGCCGGTGACGGCGATGATTCCGGTGAGGAGGACGAGAGTGAGCGAGATGCCGTCGGCGGCGAGGTGGTACTCGATGCCGAGGGAGGGAATCCAGGGCACTCGGGTGATGGTGAGCATGTCTCCGGTGCGGTGGATCACGAAAGCCGTGAGCGCGATGGCGAATCCGGCAATAGCAGTCAGTAGCGCGAGGGCGCGCGCCAGGGCGACGCTGCGCTTGGGCAGCAGGAGCATTGCAGCTGCGCCGAGAAACGAGATGTAGATGGTCCAAGCGAGCATATTGAAAAAAACCACGTGAGCCGGTGAATCAGAACTTTAGTTGGTTCACCATTTGTATGACGGTACTGTTGACGACGCCTAGCACGAGTTGCGGATAGAGGCCGAGCGCGAACATGAGGGTGATTGCGGGCGCGAGAACGAGGCGCTCGCCGGTAGTGAGGTCGGGAAAGCCGATCCATTTCTGGTTGAGCGGGCCGGAGAAGACACGTTGCAGGATGCCCAGGACAAAGAGAGCGGTGACGAGGAGGCCCAGGACTGAGATTGAAGTGGCCCAGGAGACGAGCGGGAAGGAGCCTTTGAAGATGAGGAACTCGCCGATGAAGCCGTTGAGGCCGGGCAGGCCGAGCGACGAGAAGAGGGCGATGCCCATGAGGCCGGTGAAGACAGGCGCGACTCTGCGGAGGCCACCGAAGTCGTCGAGGCCGCGGAGGCCGCTGGTGCGTTTTTCGAGTAGGGCGATGAACCAGAAGATGGTGGCGGCGGTGAGGCCGTGGTTGAACATTTGCAGGAAGACGCCGTTCATCGCGGCATATTTTTCGGCTGTGAGGGACGCGTCGGCGCCGGTGAACTTTGCGACGGCAAAGATGGCGAGCATGCAATAGCCGAGGTGATTGACGGAGGAGTAGGCGAAGATGCGCTTGAGGTCCTTCTGGGCGAGCGCGGCGTAGGCGGAGAGAACGATGGTGGCAACAGCGAGCCAGAGGAGCGGGGTGAGGACCGTCTGCATCTGCGGGTAGAAGATGGGAAGCAGGATGCGGAGGAAGCCGTAAACGCCCATCTTGGACATGGCGCCAGTGAGGAGGATGGTGGTTCCGGTGGGCGCTTCGGCGTAGGCGGCGGGCAGCCAGGTGTGGAAGGGAACGAGGGGGACTTTGACGGCGAAGCCGAGGAACGCTCCGGCGAAGATGAGGAGGGCGACGTGATCAGGCGTGAAGCGGTGCCAGGCGAGTTTGTCGACGACCGCGGGCATTAGCTGGCCACTTTGGGCGAGCGCGCTGAGGTCGATGAGGTCGAACTTGTGAGTGGCGAGGAAGATGGCGAGAAAGGACAGCAGCATGGCGATGCTGCCGACCATGGTGTAGACGAGGAATTGCGTTGCTGCCCGGGTGCGTTTAGGTCCGCCCCAGAGGCGGATGAGGAAAAATGCCGGGATGAGGCTGAGTTCCCAGAAGATGAACCAGTGAAAGAAATTGAGGGCGGTAAAGGTGCCGAAGAGGCAGGCCTGAAGAAGAAGAACAAGACTGAAGTAGAGGGGAACTCGCTCCTGAATCTGCCACGAGGCGGCCATGCCGATGGGCACCACGATGGAGGAGAGCAGCAGCATCAGGAGGCCGAGGCCGTCGATGCCGACGTGATATTGCACGTTGAGGGCGGGAATCCAGTTGTAGCGTTCCTGGAACTGAAGAGCGCCGGGAGTGCGGTCGAAGTGGAACCAGAGGATGAGGGTGAGCGCGAGCGCCGCAAAGCTGAAGGCGAGGGCGGTCCAGCGGGTGAGACTCTTGTTGCGGTCGCCGAGAGCGAGGACAACCAGCGCGCCGGCGACGGGCAGGGCGGTGAGGACGGTGATGATGGGGATGGAGGTCATGCTTTCGCCCCCCAGAGCAGGAAGATGACGAGCGCGATGAGCGCGACGCCGATGACCCTGAGATAACTCTGAATTCGGCCGTCCTGAAGCAGGGAGAGACGGTCGCCACTGCGGGAGACGCTTTCGCAACTGCTGTCGAAGCCGGTGTTGATGATGCCGGCGTCGAGGAAGTTGTCCACCCAGGCGGTGCCGACGACGAGATACGAGATGGTTTGCACCGCGCCATTCCAGACGAAGCGATCGAACCAATCGCAGACTTTGGACCACCAGGTGTTGAGGCGGATGAGCGTTGCGCCGTAGAGTGCATCGACGTAGAAGGCGTGGCCGAGGAGGGAAAAGATTTGCGGCTGGAGTTCGCCGAGCGCGTCGGGAGCTTCGGCGGAGGCGATTGGTTTGCGGCCGTAGAAGTACCAGCCGAGACCGAGGCCGAGAAGGACGATGAGCGACGAGGAGAGCATGACGGGGAGGACGCCGGGTTCGGGGAATCCGGCGATGAGAAACGCGGAGTTGCCTTCGAGGAAGGATTGGAACCAGGGCCATGCGGGGGTGCCGACGAAGCCGAGGAGGATTGCGAAGGCGGCGAGGATGACCAGCGGGATGGTCATAACCGCGGGGCTCTCGTGCGGATGGTGCGGGGCCGGGTGAGCAGGCTCTTCGAAGTGGGCGGCAAGGGCGGGATCGTCATGCGTAGCGGCGGCGAGGCGGTTGCTGCCGGCGAAGACGTAGTAGACCTGGCGGGTCATGTAGAAGGCGGTAAGGAGTGCACCGAATGCGCCCATGTAGAACGGGGCTTGCGAGATGTTCCAGTTGTGTGCGGCGTGGAGGATGGCGTCCTTGGACCAGAAGCCGGAGAAGAAGAAGGGAAAGCCGCAGAGAGCGAGCATTCCGGCCATGTAGGTGAGGAAGGTGACGCGCATTGACTTGCTGAGGCCGCCCATGCGGCGGATGTCCTGCTCGCCGGAGCAACCGTGGATGACGGAGCCGGCGCCGAGGAAGAGCAGGGCCTTGAAGAAGGCGTGGGTGATGAGGTGGAAGATGCCGACGGCAGGGCCACCGACGCCGAGGCCCATCATCATGTAGCCAAGCTGGGAGACGGTGGAGTAGGCGAGGATGCGCTTGATGTCCCACTGGCCGACGGCGATGAGCGCGGCGAAGACGGCGGTGATGGCGCCGACCCAGGTGACGACTTCGAGGGCGACGGGAGGAACCGTGGTGGGCAGATTCCCATTCCAGATCACATATTGCGCGTCCATCAGCAGATAGATACGCGCGATGAGGAAGACGCCGGCGGCGACCATAGTGGCGGCGTGGATGAGAGCGCTGACGGGGGTGGGGCCTTCCATCGCGTCGGGCAGCCAGACGTGCAGGGGAACCTGGCCGGATTTGCCGGCGGCTCCGCAGAAGATGAGGATGCCGATGGCGGAGGCGGCGGAGAGTCCGAAGAAGGCGGTGTGCACGGGAAGATGCGAAAGCGCGGAGGCTTCGAGGCAGCCGGCGCCCGCGTTGTAGAAGAGAAGTGTGCCGGATTGGGCGTAGAGCCAGACCATGCCGATGAGGAAGCCGAGGTCGCCGATGCGAGTGACGATGAAGGCTTTTTTGGCGGCGGCGGCGGCTTCCGGCTTGGCGTACCAGAAGCCGATGAGGAGGTAGGAGGTGAGGCCGACGATCTCCCAGCACATGAAGAGGAGGAGGAGGCTGTTGGCGATGACGACGCCGAGCATGGCTCCGGCAAAGAGCGCGAGGAAGCAGAAGAAGCGGGTGAAGTTCTCGTCGTGCTCCATATAGCCGACGGAGTAGATGAAGATGAGCAGGCCGACGAAGGTGACCATGACCAGCATGACCGCGGTGAGGGGGTCGAGCATCCAGCCGAGTTGGAGCCATTGGTTGCCGAACTGGAACCAGTTGAAGTTGAAGGTCTGGATGGCCGGATGGGTGAGCGTGTGGGCGAAGGCGCAGAGCGAGAGCAGGAACGAAATTGCCAGGGAGCCGATGGCGAGGGCAGCGGCGGGGATGCGGCTGCGCTGTTTGAGGAGAGCGCTGAGGCCGGCGGCGAGGATGGGCAGCGCGGGAATCAGCCAGAGGTTTTGAACGATCCAGGTCATAAGGGCAGTTGTCAGTTATCAGTTGTCAGTTGTGAGGAAGACAGTTCTAGCCTTTCAGGGAGTTCATTTGGTCGAGGTCGGTGGTCCGGGAGTGACGGTAGGCGGCGAGGATGATGCCGAGGCCGACTGCGGCTTCGGCGGCGGCGACGCTGATGGAAAAAATTGCGAACATAATGCCGGTGAGCCTGGAGGGGGTGGGGCCGAAGCGCCAGAAGGCGATGAAGTTGAGGTTGGCGGCGTTGAGCATGAGCTCGATGCCGATGAGAACAAGGATTGCGTTGCGCCGGGTGAGTGCTCCGGCGAGTCCGATGGAAAAGAGAAGCGCGGAGAGGAGCAGGTAGCTTTGGAGGGAGCTCACTTGGGCTCCTCCTTGCGGTCCATGGCGATGACGACGGCGCCGATGAGGGCGGCGGTTAGCAGCAGGCCCATGATCTCCAGCGGCAGGACGTAGCGGTGCATGAGGGCGTCGCCGATCTGTTGCACGTTGATGTCGGGCTGCGGCGGCAATGCCTGGGCGGATGCGGTGCCGGAACGGATGGCCCAGGCAAGGACTGCGAACACGGCAGCGGCGACTATGCCACCCCAGAACCAGTGCGGCGAGTAGGCGGGCAGTTGGACGGGCGTGGGGGTGTGCGTCATCATGATGGCGAAGACGGCGAGGATGGCGACGGCGCCGACATAGACCATGATTTGGGTGAAGCCGACGAACTGCGCGCCGAGTTGAAGATAGAGGGCGGCTACTCCGGCAAAGCCCACCGTGAGGGCCAGGACGCAGTGGACGGCGTTGCGCAGGCCCATGGCGGCCGCAGTGCCGGCAACGGTGAGGATAGCGAGGATGAGGAACGATACGGTCATAGCAAGAACTCGATACTGGTTTGAATCAAACGGGCGTTACACATCTAAAAAACGTTGCGTGGTCACTCGGCAAAACGGTAGGTGCGGACTTGGAATCTCTTCTTTCTTTTTAGGGCAAGGCTAAGCAGAATGCAGGGGGCGGCAAGCAGGGCAGTGCAGACCAGCCAGCGCGCCGGTCCGGTGGGCATGAAATGCCAGATGCCGGCGACCAGCATGTTGATCAGCGCCATGGGGAGAACGTATTTCCACGCGAGGTTCATCAGTTGGTCCATGCGCAGACGGGGGAGGGTTCCGCGAATCCAGATGAAGGCTGCGATGAGGGTGAGGAGTTTGAGGAAGAACCAGACGTAGGAGGGAATCCAGGTGAGGAATGAGAAGGGCGCGGACCATCCGCCGAGGAAAAGGGTGATGGCGAGGCCGCTGGTGGCGAACATGCCGAGGTATTCGCCGAGGAAGAAGAGGGCGAATTTGAAGCCGGAGTACTCGATGTAGTAGCCGGCGATGATCTCGGATTCACCTTCGGGGAGATCGAAGGGGGAGCGGTTGGATTCGGCTGTGGCGGCGATCATGAAGAGCGCGAAGCCCATGAATCCCCAGGGAGTGAATACGAACCAGTGGGGGAAGATTCCGGTGTAGGCGGCCTGCTTGTCCACGATGGACACGGTGGAGAGCGATCCGGCTTGCATGATGATGACGATGGTGGCGAGGACCATCGGGATTTCATAACTGATCATCTGGGCGACGGCGCGCATTGCGCCTAACAGGGAGTACTTGCTGCGGCTGGACCAGCCAGCCATGAAGACGGATAGCTCCACGGTTGAGCCGATGGCGAAGAAAAACAGGACGCCGGCGTTCATGTTGACGAGCACCATGTTGCGGCCGATGGGGAGGACGGCGTAGGCCAGGAAAGCCGCGGCTACCAGAACCAACGGCGCCAGAAAATGGACGACGTGGTCTGCGGTGATGGGGACGATGTCTTCCTTGGTGAGGGACTTGACGGCGTCGGCGATGGGTTGAAGGAGGCCGAAAGGGCCGGTGCGATTGGGGCCGAGGCGGTTCTGCATGCGGCCAAGACCCTTGCGCTCCAGCCAGGTGGTGATGGCGAAGAGGAGCGGGAAGGCGATGAGAATGGGGACGACGGAGAGGATGGCCGAAGCCAGCGGCTGCGCGGTGGCGGGGACGAACCCGAGCAGCCAGTGCTTGGCGATGGGGAAGATCTGGTCGAGCGTTTGCGGCGTCAGAATCATTGCGATTCACCGCCGGCGGGTTGCGGTTGCGGTTGCGGGGCGGGGTTGGGCCTGGCGTCGGCGGCAGCTCTGGCGTCGGCGGCGACTTTGGCTTTGGCATCCACCTTGGCGTGGGCTGCGGCGAGCGTGGCGTCCACGGAGGCCGCTTCAGTCGGGTGAATCTGGTGGTAGTACTGATTGGACTTGGCGAGCTGGTGCTTGTCGAGGAGCAGGCCGCCGAAGCGGTCGGCGGTGGGCAGATCGTAGTCCACGTCCATCTTGATGGCGTCGAAGGGACAGACTTCGACGCAGATCTGACAGCTCATGCAGACGGAGATGTCTATGTCGAAGACGGCGGGGTAGAACTGGGGCTTGCCGACGGCATCGGGTTTCTTGTCGGCGCTCTTCTTGATGAGGATGCACTTGGGCGGGCATTCCTTTTCGCAGATCTGGCAGGCGACACAGCGGAGGCCGGGCTGGGGGTCAGCGCCGTCGTAGACGAGGAAGGGAAAGCTGCGCGCGGCCTCAATCTGGGGCAGGCGCTCTTCGGGATACTGGAGCGTGGTCAGGCGTTGTTTGCTGACGTAGCTGCCGAAGAAGTTCCGGGCTGTCTCGGCTAATCCCTTGAGGATGCCTTCACCGACCATGGCGGGCCTCCGGGTTGACGTTAGGAGCTAGCGAGAATGGTGAAAAAGGAATTGGAGTCCAGCGCAAGCATGCCCCAGGGGCTAAAGCCCGCATTGATTTTGCGGCGGTGATGCCGGGACTAAAGTCCCGGCCTATCTTAAGGCCGCACATTTCAGGCGATGGGGGCAAAGAGCATGCCCCAGGGGCTAAAGCCCGCATTGATTCGGTGGCGGTGATGCCGGGACTAAAGTCCCGGCCTATCTTAAGGCCGCACATTTCAGGCGATGGGGGCAAAGAGCATGCCCCAGGGGCTAAAGCCCGGATTGATTTTGCGGCTGTGATGCCGGGACTAAAGTCCCGGCCTATCTTAAGGCCGCACATTTCAGGCGATGGGGGCAAAGAGCATGCCCCAGGGGCTAGAGCCCGGATTGATTTTGCGGCTGTGATGCCGGGACTAAAGTCCCGGCCTATCTTAAGGCCGCACATTTCAGGCGATGGGGGCAGAGAGCATGCCCCAGGGGCTAAAGCCCGCATTGATTTTGCGCCTGTGATGCCGGGACTAAAGTCCCGGCCTATCTTAAGGCCGAGGTCATCAAGGCCGAGCTTTTCGGCATCTTGTAAAGCCCGGATTGATTTTGCGGCCGCATGCCGGGGAGACCCAAGGCTAAGACCTTGGGCTACCAGTCCCGGCCTATCCAAAGCACACATTCGCATGCTGGCGATCATCGGTCTACCTCGCCTAGAACTATGTCGACGCTGCCCAGGATGGCTACGACGTCCGCCACGTTGAGGCCGATGCACAGGTCCTCCAGCACAGTGAGATTGATGAGGCTGGGCGGGCGGACGCGATAGCGGTAGGGATTGGGCGAGCCATCGCTGATGAGGTAGAAGCCGAGCTCGCCCTTGGGCGATTCGATGCGTCCGTAGGCCTCGCCGGGTTTGGGGCGGAAGCCGCGGATTCTCATTTTGGGGTCGACGATGGGGCCGGGGGGAATGTCGCGCATGGCGTCGTTGAGAATTTTGAGCGACTCGCGCATCTCCAGGAAGCGCATCATGTAGCGGTCATAGACGTCGCCGTGCTCGCCGAGGGGCACGCGGAAGGAGAAGCGGTCGTAGATGCTGTACTTGTCGACCTTGCGAATGTCGTAGCTCACGTTGCTGGCGCGCGCCATGGGGCCGCTCATTCCTGCATTGATGGCCAGTTCGCGGGAAAGCACTCCTATGCCCTGGGTGCGCTCCATCAGGATTTCGTTGCCGACGAGGAGTTGTTCGTATTCGTCGAGGAAGCGGGGGAACTCCTGCACAACTTTCTTGGCGCGATCCAGCCAACCGGCGGGCATGTCGACGCGGCAGCCGCCGAAGCGCATGTAGTTGCACATCATGCGGGCGCCGGTGAGCTCTTCGAAGAGGTCGAGGATTTTCTCGCGCTCGCGGAACGCATACATCAGAGGGGTTCCGCTGGAGCCCATGTCCTGCAACAGGAAGCCGATGAGCGAGGCGTGGTTCTGCAGGCGGGTAAGTTCGCCGGTGATGACGCGGAGGTATTCGGCGCGTTCGGGCACCTGGATGCCTGCGAGCTGTTCCACCGCCAGTGCGTAGGCCCAGTTGTTGGTGATGGAACAGATATAGTCCAGCCGGTCGGTGTAGGGCATGGAGCCGAGGTAGGTTTCGTTCTCGGCGATTTTCTCGTGATTGCGGTGCAGGTAACCGAAGACCGGCTTGAGCCTGACAACCACCTCTCCGTCGAGCACGACATTCATGCGAAAGACGCCGTGGGTGGAGGGGTGCTGGGGGCCCATGGATATTTCCAGCAACTGCTCTTCGCCGCGATCGATCGCCGGTTCGAGCTGGGACTGGGGCGTGGGGTAGGTGACGGCGCTCATCTCCCTCCCGCTTGGCTGAGGTGCTGGCCGGCCCGTTGCAACACCTGGTCGTGCGCGGTCGGCTCGTACTCGAAGTCGTCCGGGTCGACATAGTCCTTGCGCATGGGATGGTCCTGGAATGCGTCCCACATCAGGATGCGGCGCAGGTCGGGATGGCCGTCGAAGATGACGCCGAAGAGATCGAATACCTCGCGCTCCTGAAACTCGGCGCTGCGCCAGATGGGGGTCAACGAGGGCAGATGAACGCCGCGGTCGCGATCCTGGGTGCGCATGCGCAGGGGCAGCGGACCGGACTTGAGGTCCTGCGAGTAGAGGTGATAGACGACTTCGAGATATCCCTGGGTGCTGGACTTCTGGATCTCCTCGACTTCGCTCTCCACTCCATCCACAATCTTTTTGACCTTGACCTTCGCGGAGATCTCTTTGGAGGGCCAATCGACGCCGGTTACGTTGGAGCAGAAGTCGAAGCGCAGGTCGGAGGCATCGCGGAGAAACCTGGCGACCGCGAAGCCATGCTCCGCATCGACCAGCAGGGAATGCTGTGCCGAAGGGCTGGGGTTCAAGACGATCTCCAGGCGACAGCCGGGGACGTTGGCCTGGAGTTCGGATTTAATCGTGTCGAGATTCATCCGTCCCTGCCTTCGCGATTTGGACCAGTGGGGGGTGCCACACTGCGGGGTTTTGCGGCGGTTCCAGGTCGTGCGCGCCGAACCGGGGAACGACGAACTCGCTGGGCTGGCCGGCGGTGAGGTGGCGCGGCCTATCTTCGCCGGTGAGTTGCTGCTGGTCGATCTTCTTCTGCAACATGATGAACGCGTCGATCAGCGCCTCCGGGCGGGGCGGGCAGCCGGGGATGTAGACGTCGACGGGGATGTAGCGGTCGATGCCTTTGAGCACGTTGTAGCCCTGCTTGAAGGGGCCACCGGAGATGGCACAGGCGCCCATGGAGATGACGTATTTGGGCTCCGGCATCTGGTTATAGAGGCGGACAACTTGCGGGGCCATTTTCTTGGTGACGGTGCCGGCGACGATCATGAGGTCGGCCTGACGGGGCGATGGGCGGAAGACCTCGGCGCCGAAGCGGGCGAGGTCGTAGCGGGCCATGGTGGTGGCAATCATCTCGATGGCGCAGCAGGCCAGGCCGAAGTTCAACGGCCAGAGGGAGCTCCGGCGGCCCCAGTTGTAGAGTTCCTGGAGGCTGGTGGCAAAGATCCCCTGTTTGCTCAGTTCGGTCTTTAGCTTCTCATCCACCCCAAAAATCCTCAGTTCTGAATTGGCGATCGCGTTGGCGCAGTTCGTGTTCCCTTGGGGAAGGTTCGAATCAACATTCCCTCAAGGGTTAAAGAGGCTGCTGGAAAAGGCTGAATCGCGGCGCGGGCGAAAAGCCCAGGGCTAAAGCCCGCCGATTTATGTGCAGCTTACCGCGGGCTAAAGCCCGCTGCTACTCCGAAAGCCACGCCGACTTTTTTAGCAACCTCAAGGCCCCTTCCATTCATTGTGATGCCCTTACGGACGGGATGAACCCTGTCCCTTTCAAGACTTCCAGACGGGATAAACCCCGTCCCTTTCAAAACTTCTATTTATGTCCAGACCAGGACTTGTTTTTGATAGGCCCAGACCAGGCCTTCGACCAGCAGGAGCAGGAAAATCAGCATGGCGATGGATTCGGCCATCGAGAATCCCGTAAATGCGACAGCGAACGGCAGAAGGAAGATGGCTTCCACGTCGAAAATCAGAAAGATGATTCCGTAGAGGTAATAGCCCGGCTTGAACTGAATCCAGGCATCCCCGACGGATTCGAGCCCGCACTCGTAGACGGCATTTTTGCTGGGACCGGGTTTGTGGGGGGAAAAGCACTTTGCCCACAGCCAGGCGAGCAACAGTGGCGTAAGAGCGAACGCAACGGCCGCAATCAGGAGCACGATGACGGGCAGATAAAGGCCGTTAGTCATAGCTAGTTCTACTTTAGCAGACCACCGGGGGTGGTCTTGTGACCAAGCTCACAGCTTTCCGTAAGCCCCGACCTGAGAATGGATGAGGGTTTCCGAAGGGGACAAATGACAGAACAGCAGACAGTGATTCTGGACGGGAACGAAGCGTGTGCTTCGGTGGCGTACCGGTTGGCGCAGGTGATCACGATTTATCCGATTACCCCGTCTTCCACGATGGCGGAGTGGGCCGATCAGTGGAAGGAAGAGGGGCGCAAGAATGTATGGGGCACCATCCCGTTTGTGGCAGAGATGCAGAGCGAGGGTGGAGCCGCGGGGGCGATGCACGGCGCGCTGCAGGCGGGGGCGTCGGGCACTACATTTACGGCGTCGCAAGGCCTGCTGCTGATGATTCCAAACATGTACAAGATCGCCGGCGAGCTGACGGCCAACGTGATCCATGTGACGGCGCGCGCGCTGGCTACGCATGCGCTGTCGATCTTCGGCGACCAATCGGACGTGATGGCTTGCCGTTCGACGGGGTATGCGATGTTGTCGTCCAACTCCGTGCAGGAAGCCGGAGATATGGCGCTGATCGCGCACATCTCCACGCTGAAGGCACGGGTCCCGTTCCTGCATTTCTTCGACGGCTTCCGCACCTCGCATGAGATCAACAAGGCGCTGGCTATCTCCGACGAGACGATCAAAGCGATGCTGGATGAAGAGGCGGTGCTGGGGCATCGGCTGCGGGCGATGAGCCCGGACCAACCGGTGCTGCGGGGAACCGCGCAGAATCCTGATGTTTATTTCCAGGCGCGGGAGGCGGTCAATCCGTTTTACCTGGCTTGCCCGACGATTGTGCAGGACACGATGGACCGCTTCGCGGAGTTGACCGGGCGGGCCTACCATCTGTTCGATTATGTTGGTGCTCCGGATGCGGAGCGGGTAATTATCCTGATGGGCTCGGGTGCGGGCGCGGTGGAGGAGACGATCAAATACCTGAACGCGCAGGGGGAGAAGCTGGGGCTGCTGAAGGTGCGGATGTACCGGCCGTTTGCCGCCGACGCTTTCCTGGCCGCACTGCCGGCGACGACGAAGTCGATTGCCGTACTGGACCGCACCAAGGAGCCGGGCGCGCTGGGCGAGCCGCTTTACCAGGATATAGTCACGGCATTCAGCGAGGCATTCTCCAGCGGCACAGCGCCGTTTGCGAAGCAACCGCGGATTATCGGCGGGCGGTATGGGCTTTCGTCGAAGGAGTTTACCCCGGCCATGGCCAAGGGTGTGTTCGATGAATTGAAGAAGGCGCAACTGAAGAACCGCTTCACGATTGGCATCAACGACGATGTGACCCATACCAGCCTCGCGTATGATCCGGAGTTCTCGACCGAGGACCCGCGGACGGTGCGGGCGCTGTTCTATGGGCTGGGATCCGATGGGACGGTGGGGGCGAACAAGAATTCGATCAAGATCATCGGTTCGGAGACGCCGTATTACGCACAGGGTTACTTTGTCTACGATTCGAAGAAGTCGGGTTCGGTTACGACTTCGCACCTGCGCTTTGGGCCGGACCCGATACTGTCGACCTACCTGATCACCAAGGCGAACTTTGTGGCGTGCCACCAGTTCTCGTTCCTGGAGCGGATCGATATTCTGGCCGCGGCGGCGCCGGGCGCGGTCTTTCTGCTGAACTCTCCCTTTGGGGCGGATGAGATATGGAGCCACATACCGCGCACGACCCAGGAGACGATCCTAAAGAAAAAGATCAAGTTCTATGTGATCGACGGCAACACAGTGGCGCGTGAGGCGGGGATGGGTAACCGGCTGAACACGATCATGCAGACATGCTTCTTCGCGATCAGCGGAGTGCTGCCGCGCGAGGAGGCGATCGAGCAGATCAAGAAGGCGATCAAGAAGACCTACGGCAAACGCGGTGACGCGGTGGTGCAGCAGAACTTTGCCGCGGTGGATGCAGCGCTGACGCATTTGCACGAGGTGAAGGTGCCGGGGAAGGTTTCCGCGTCGTTTGACATCCTGCCGATCATGCCCAGCGAGGCGCCGGTCTTCGTTCACGATGTGCTGGGAGCGATGGCTGCCGGGCACGGCGACTCGCTACCGGTGAGCGCGCTGCCGCCGGGGGGAACGTTCCCGACCGCGACTGCAAAGTGGGAGAAGCGGAATATTGCGCAGATGATCCCGGTGTGGGATGAGGAGCTTTGCATCCAGTGCGGCAAATGCGTGCTGGTATGCCCGCACGCGGTGATCCGCGCCAAGGTTTACGACCAGGCTCTGCTGGCCAACGCTCCGGCGACCTTCAAGAGCGCGAAGCCGAAGTGGAAGAACATGGAGCAGGAACTGTACACGCTGCAGGTGGCGCCGGAGGACTGCACCGGTTGCACGCTGTGCGTGGAGATCTGCCCGGTAAAGAGCAAGAGCGAAGCCAAGCATAAGGCCATCAACATGGAGATGCAGGCGCCGCTGCGCGAGCCGGAAGCAAAGAACTGGAGCTTCTTCGAGTCGCTGCCTGAGGTGGACCGCGACCGTCTGTCGCACACGCAGGTGAAGGACATTCAACTACTGGAGCCGCTGTTTGAGTTCTCGGGAGCGTGCGCGGGCTGCGGCGAGACGCCTTACCTGAAGCTGCTGACGCAGCTCTTCGGCGACCGGCTGCTGATTGCCAATGCCACGGGCTGCTCGTCGATCTATGGCGGCAACCTGCCGACCACACCCTACGCCGTGAACAAGAGCGGACGCGGGCCAACGTGGTCGAATTCGCTATTTGAAGACAACGCGGAGTTTGGCATGGGCATGCGGCTGGCCGTGGACCAGCAAAAGGGCTATGCGGAGAACCTGCTGGGGCGGCTGGCGCCGGTGCTTGGCGACGAACTGGTGACCGCAATCGTGGGTGCCGATCAGTCGAAGGAGAGCGGCATCAATGAACAGCGCGGACGGGTGCAGTTGGTGCGCGAAAAACTGGCGGGAGTTGATTCTCTGGAGGCGCGTGCCTTGCTGGCGGTGTCGGACTCGCTGGTGCGCAAGAGCGTGTGGATTATCGGCGGCGATGGCTGGGCGTATGACATCGGCTTCGGCGGGCTGGACCACGTGCTGGGATCGGGCCAGAACGTGAAGGTACTGGTGCTGGATACGGAGACGTACTCGAATACCGGCGGACAGATGTCCAAGGCGACACCACGCGGCGCGGTGGCGAAGTTCGCCGAGGGCGGCAAGCCGAACAGCAAGAAAGACCTGGCGATGGAAGCCGTCGCGTATGGATCGGTCTACGTTGCGCGGGTCGCCATGGGCGGCAGCGACATGCAGACCGTGAAGGCGTTCCAGGAGGCGGAGGCCTACAACGGGCCGGCGATCATCATTGCCTACAGCCACTGTATCGCGCATGGATATGAACTGGCCTACGGCATGGAGCAGCAGAAGAATGCGGTGCTCTCCGGCTACTGGCCGCTGATGCGCTACAATCCCGCACTGCGCGCCGAGGGCAAGAACCCGTTCATCCTGGACTCGAAGGCGCCGGCGATGCCGCTGAAGCAGTACAGCTACCACGAGGCGCGCTACACCATGCTGGCGCGCAGCCGTCCGGAGGTTGCAGCGAAGCTGCTGGTGGAAGCGCAGGACGACGTGGAGCGTGCGTGGAGAGTGTATTCGGGCCGCGCCGCTATGCCTGGACGCTCCGCATCGCCGAATATTGCGCCTCCGGAACCTGAGGGAAAGATTGCGCCGCTCGGATCGGGGAGAAGCTAATGGTTAATCTGAGCACGGAGTATCTTGGCCTGAGTCTGAAGAGTCCGCTGGTGGCTTCTTCCGGTCCGCTAACGGAAACGCTCGAAAACATTCAACGCCTGGAAGCGGCCGGCGCGGCTGCGGTGGTGCTGCCATCGATCTTCGAGGAGCAACTGGCGCTGGAGAGCAATGCGCTGGACCGGGACATCTCGCGCGGCACCGAGTCGTTCGCGGAGTCGCTGAGCTATCTGCCCGCGTATGAAGATTACCGGCAAGGGCAGGATGTCTACCTGGGCCAGATTCGCCGGGCCAAGAGCGCGTGCAGCATTCCGATTCTGGCCAGCTTGAACGGGACCACAGCCAGAGGTTGGGTACGCTTTGCCAGAGAGATCGAGCAGGCGGGAGCGGACGCGCTGGAGCTGAATACCTATTCGCTGGCAACCGGGTCCGGCGATACCAGCGCCGCGATTGAAAAGGAACTTGTGACCCTGGTGCGCCAGGTGAAGGAAGCCACGCGGATTCCGGTTGCGGTGAAGCTGTCGCCGCAGTACACCAGCATTCCGCACCTGGCGATGGAACTGGATGGAGCGGGAGCCAATGCGCTGGTGCTGTTCAATCGCTTCTATCAACCGGACTTCAATATCGAGGACCTTGGGGTTAGCCCCAAGCTGACACTGAGCCGCCCGGAAGAGTTGCTGCTGCGACTGCACTGGGTCGCGATCCTGTATGGAGAGGTGCGTGCGGATCTCGCGATTACCGGGGGCGTGCATAGCGCAGAGGGCGTGCTGAAATCGATTATGGCGGGCGCGCAGGTGGCCATGACGACTTCCGCGCTGCTGGCCAAAGGGATTGCGCATCTGACCACCATCCAAACCGATCTGATCCGGTGGATGGAAGAACATGAGTACGAATCGATACGACAGATGCGCGGCAGCCTGAGCCGGCGCGCGGTGCCCGACCCGTCTGCGTTTGAACGGGGCAACTATATTAAGACACTGAGCAGCTATACCTTGCGGCATACAGCATCGCAATAGGAGTGGGGAAGGCGCGGTGCAGCGCGGGGGGAAGAACGAGCAAAAGATAAGACGGACACGGATCAGGGCGGATTGAAGGCGGATTAAGAGCGAATGGGATCCGCGCGTTTGCCTGGCGGGGCGAAGCGTTCCGTCACGAAGCTAAAGTGCGATGCAAACGCAACTTCCGTGTCATCCGCACAATGCTGTCGCGAGCCCATTGAAGTTATTTAGTTTCAATCAGTTACAGGTCTTGATGAATTCGGCGAAGGCGAATGGAACCCAGCGCGACACCAATCGAAACGACTTCGCTGGAATACAATTAAATAGCGGTGGAAGGCTCGAGCAGAACCCGAGAGACAAGCACGACTCGCGACCGTAGTGCTGGATGCCAGACTTAGGCGGCTTGGTGTGACTGCGACCATCCAATCCCCGCCTGGAGTAATGATCGAAAGGGAATTAATCATGAAGGGAAGCACTTCTAAATGACTACGAGTCAGGTTGTGGCAGAGGGCCAGCCGATAACAAAGTTCGTGGGTGGTGGCAAGCGAGTCGTCAACGATTTTTCAATTCAGATTGCAACGGTGAACGGCTCCGGTTCGCAGTCCGCCAATAGTGTTCTTCTGCGCAGCATCTTCCGCATGGGTGTGCCGGTCTCGGGAAAGAACCTGTTTCCTTCGAATATCGCGGGACTGCCTACGTGGTACACGATCCGGGTGAGCAAGGACGGCTGGGTCGCGCGCAAGACCGACATCGACTTGCTGATTGCGATGAACGCCGAGACCGCGCGCGAAGACGTGCTGTCGCTGGAAGCCGGCGCAGCGGTGATCTACGACGAATCGCTGAAGCTGAACGAGCTGCGTTCCGATGTGACCTACTATGCGGTACCCTTCGACCAACTTGCTGCCACCACCGGGGCCGACGCGAAACTGCGCAAGCTGGTGAAGAACATGGTTTACGTGGGGGTGGCGGCGCAACTGCTTTCCATCGACATGGAGCGGCTTGAGCAGACCGTCCGCAAGCAATTTGCGAAGAAGGTAAAGGCCGCGGAACTGAACCTGAGCGCGGTGCGCGTGGGGTTCGACTATGCGGCGAGCACGCTGACCAAGCAGGACCCATTTGTGGTGGAGGCGATGCGGGCCACCGAGGGAAAGATCATCATCGACGGCAATGCCGCCGCAGCGATGGGTGCCCTGTTCGCCGGCGTAACGGTGGTGGGATGGTATCCCATCACGCCCTCGTCGTCGGTGGTTGAGAACCTGATCGACCTGATGAAGAAGTACCGGGTGGAGAAGGATGGCAAGGCGAGCTTCGCGATTGTGCAGGCCGAAGATGAGCTGGCCGCGATCGGCATGGTGCTGGGCGCAGGCTGGGCGGGCGCGCGCTCGATGACGGCGTCGTCGGGCCCGGGAATCTCGCTGATGGCGGAGTTTGCCGGACTGGGATATTACGCGGAGTTGCCCGGCGTTATCTTCGACATCCAGCGCACCGGACCTTCCACCGGGCTGCCGACCCGCACTTCGCAGGCGGACCTGACGTTTGTCGCGGGGCTTTCGCATGGCGATACCAAGCACGTGATCCTGCTTCCGGGCTCGGTGAAGGAGTGCTTTGAGTTCGGCATGGCGGGTTTCGATCTTGCGGAGCAGTTGCAGACTCCGATTTTTGTTCTCTCGGATCTGGATCTGGGCATGAACAACTGGATGTCGGAACCGTTCGAGTATCCGGAGAAGCCGATTAACCGTGGCAAGGTGCTGGACGCGAAGCAACTGACGGAGCTGGGTGGGTTTGCGCGTTACAAGGATGTGGATGGCGATGGGATTCCCTACCGCACGCTACCCGGCACCGACCACCCCGGGGCTTCCTACTTTACTCGCGGCTCCGGCCACAACGAGAAGGCACTGTATTCGGAGCGGCCTGAGGATTACGAGAACAACATGCTGCGGCTGGCGCGGAAGTTTGAGACCGCGGCGACGCTGGTGCCGAAGCCGACGGTCGAAGGCACGGGCAAGGAGAAAGTCGGAATCATCGCGTATGGCACCAGCCACTGGGCGGTGGTGGAGAGCCGTGAGGAACTGACGCGGCAACACGAGCTGGCAACCGACTATCTTCGCATTCGCGCCTACCCCTTTACGCAGGAGCTACGCGATTTTGTCGCGCAACATGACCGGGTCTACGTGGTGGAGCAGAATCGCGACGCGCAGATGCTGAACCTGCTGAAGATCGATCTGGACGTGGCCGAAGTGGTGAAGCTGAATTCGGTCCTGCACTTCAATGGATTGCCGATCGACGCGCGTACCGTGACCTCGGCCATCGCCGCTCAAGAAGGAGCCCGCAAGTAAATCATGTCGACCACACCAGTAACACCCAAGCCAATCAAGACCAATCGCATCGGACTGCAGATTCTGGATTACCGGGGCGGCAAGACGACGCTGTGCGCGGGCTGCGGACACAATGCGATTTCGGAGCGCATCACCGAGGCCTTCTATGAGATGGGCATCCAGCCCGAGCGGGTGATGAAGATGAGCGGCATCGGCTGCTCCTCCAAGTCGCCGGCGTATTTCATGTCGCGCTCGTTCAGCTTCAACTCGGTGCATGGGCGCATGCCGTCGGTGGCCACCGGCGCACTGCTGGCGAACAAGACCATGCGGTCGATCGGCGTGAGCGGCGACGGCGATACAGCATCGATTGGCATGGGCCAGTTCATCCACTTGATGCGGCGGAATGTTCCGATGATTTATATCATCGAAGACAATGGCGTGTACGGACTGACGAAGGGGCAGTTCTCCGCGACCGCGGATATTGGATCGAAGTTGAAGACCGGCGTGGTGAACGATTTGCCGGCGATCGACATTTGCGCGCTGGCCATTCAGATGGGGGCGACGTTTGTCGGGCGATCGTTCTCGGGCGACAAGAAGCAACTTTCGACCATGCTGAAGGCTGCGCTCTCGCACCAGGGTACGGTTCTGCTGGATGTGATTTCGCCGTGCGTTACGTTCAACGACCACGAGGGATCGACCAAGAGCTATAAGTACATGCAGGAGCATGAAGAGGCCGTCAGCGAAGCCGGCTTCGTGCCTTACTTTGAGGACATCGCGGTGGAGTACGATCCGGACACGACCATTGAAGTCCGCATGCACGATGGGTCGCACCTGCGCCTGCGCAAGCTGCATGAAGGCTATGATCCGACGGACAAGGCGGGCGCCATCAAGATGCTGACCGAGGTGCATGAACGGGGCGAGGTGCTGACGGGCGTATTTTATGTCGATACGCAAAAGCCGGACTTCACAGCGCTGCTGAACATGGTGGATGAGCCTTTGGCTACCTTGCCGCAGGAGCGCACGCGTCCCGGCCGCGAAGTTCTGGCTGAGATCATGGAAGCGCATATTTAGGGGCGTTGGCCATCGATGCGTTGCAGTGAGTTATGACTCGGCGCGGCTGGAAGCGGTGCGAAAACTCGGCGCTCATCTGGTAGACTCAATGGGTAGCGCGTTGGATGTCGCAGTACCAGCGAGTCCAACGCAATGACCAAATAGAACAAGGCGAAAGCAGCAATCTGCGAAACCGCTGGTTCTATGCGATGCAGCTCAAGTTGTTGAGAAACAACCTGGGGACGTAGCTCAGTTGGTTAGAGCGCTGCCCTGTCACGGCAGAGGTCGCGGGTTCGAGCCCCGTCGTCCCCGCCATACATTCCAAAGGACTTAGGAGTGTTTGGCGACCGAAGTGACAACCCGAATTTCAACCCGACATTAAATTACCTCCTCGAACCCCAATCGCATCAAGGTACAGCTTCTGGGCATCCGTGTGCTGTTTGTTTACTCCGTGCGTGTAGTGGAGTGTCGTCTCCAGCTTCTTCTGCCGCAACAATAAAGGCCGTCGAAAGCGTGCGTTTCGGGTGGCACAACTTGCGCCACAGCCTAGCGACCTATTTCGGCTCACAGGAAGTCCCAGTACAGGTCATCGCAATCAGACAGCAGGAATTCTTGCCTTCAGAAGAGCTTCGTCGAGGACGCCTTGGCAATTCGCCTTGCAATGAGGGTGGGCGTCGTGGTTTTCTAGCGTATCGCGTTCGGCCACTAAGCTAGGGATAAGGATGAGGTTCGAATCGAACCTCGGAGCAGACAAGACATCACAGGAAAAACCAATGCCGAAGAAGACCGTTGATCGCAGAGTATTTCTGAAGGGCGCGGCATTGGCCGCTCTGGCACCCGCCGCGCAGGCCGCCCAGGCCGCGCACAAGTGGGATCAGGAAGCGGACGTAGTGGTGATTGGATCCGGCGCTGCCGGGCTGCCCGCCTCCATTATTGCCAAGGAGAATGGAGCGTCGGTAATCCTGGTCGAGGCCAACCGCGACATCGGCGGCCACGCCGCCGTCTGCACCGGCAATATCCCATTGGGCGGCGGCACCAGGGCGCAGAAAGAGGCCGGAATTGTGGACTCGCCCGATATCCTCTTCAAAGACCTGACTGACTGGTCGGTGGTGGAGCCCAACGGTGCGGCGGGTTACCGTTACAACGACCGCGACATCGTTCGCGCTTTCGCCGACAACAACGTTTTTGCCTACGATTTTCTGGTGTCCCACGGACTTGTTTTTACCAATCCGGTGCCCGACTTTGGCGGCATGAACCAGGCGGGCGTTTCGGCGCCGAGGGCCATGCACGTGGCGGTGATGGCATGGCCGCAGATTCAGACGGGCAGAGCTGTGGATCCCGCGGTCCAGAAATCGGTTCATGGCGGCATCGGCATTGTGCGCCCGCTGGAGGCAGCCGCGCGGAAAGCGGGCGTGCAAATCCTTCTTCTTCACCGCATGACCAGTGTGATTCGGGAGAACAACAACACGGGCCGCGTGGCCGGAATCACAGTGGAGACCAAGGGCGCTGAGCTGAATATCCGCGCCCGGAAAGGCGTCATCCTCTGCACGGGCGGCCACTCCAGCAACGTGAACTTTCGTCGCATATTCGATCCCCGCCTGACTGAGGAATACTGCGGCGTGGCGGGCGAGCCCTATACGCCCCAGGACGCCAGCGGAGAAATCGCCGGCATGGCCGTCGGGGCATCGCTTTGGGGCACCCCCAACCAGACTGGGGAATTCGGCATTGCTATCACCAGGGCAGGGTACATCGGGTGCCAATACGGGTACCCTTCCATGTCGCCTTCGTGGCAACCGACCAGCGAATACTTCCACCTTGTCCGCGCCACCGGCTTGCGGGTCCAGGATTATCAGAATGCGATCCAGGTGAACCAGGTCGGATTGAGATTCTATGACGAGACGATGGCACGAATCGCGAGCGCACATCCCAACTACGTGCCGAACAGTTGGCGCAACGCGGCCGACATGAAGTGGAGCCCCGACAACTACCTCCCAGCCGCCTTGGGCCTGAATGGCGGGACCGGCAACGGCGGCGGGCCGATTTGGGCCATCTTCGACACTGAGGCGGTGAAGCGCGAGAAGTGGACCGTGGAGCCGCCTTATGTTGATAGAGAGGGCGGCTTCTTCTTTTCCGGCAACACCATTGCCGAGTTGGCGGCCAACCTCTCAAAGAACAAATATCAGAAGCAGCCGATGCCTGCCCAGACGCTCCAGAATACGGTTGCCCGCTACAACTCTTTTGTGGACGCGGGCAAGGATGCGGATTTTGACAAACCCTCTCCCATGTACAAGATCCAGACGCCTCCGTTCCACGCGGCCTGGGCCACGCCCGTCGTTCATGATTGCCGCGCGGGCCTGCGCATCAACGCGCGCAACCAGGTGCAGGACCTGAATGGCAAGGTGATACCGGGCCTCTACTGCGCAGGCGAGTCAGCCGGTGGGTTCAGCGAGCACGGCATAGCCCGTTGCGTCGTTGGGGGCCTCATTGCCGGCAGGAACGCCGCTGCCGAAAAGGTGTGAAGCGCTTTCTTTTTTTGGCGCACGGCTAAACACAGATCAGAATCTCGAATTGGTCCTTTCACTATTAAACGGAACCGAATTTGCAGTCGGCGCCGTCCTCCCCGGCTCCTAGCCCGGCGGTGGCACACGATTCCCGTCGCAAAGCCGACAGATCGATACCAATTAAGCGTCGCGGTCAATGCGCCTTAAGACGTGGACGGCGCTCCCAATCTGCTACACAAGATTTCGATTGTTATCGGGGACTCCGACGAATTCCGCGCGGGCAGGGGAGCCCGCTACCGCTCCTGGGCGAGCTCCGCAGCACCGATGGTGAGTCTAGCTTGATTCGGTGGCGGAACTGGCAGCGATCCCGCGCTCAAGCTTTCTCGACAGGATGATGCTGGCCACGCAGAATCCAATGAACAAGTAATAGCCGGGCAGGATCTTTGAAGCATTGGTCGGGATCAGCACTTGTTGGACGTTCGGCACGGTGCGCAAGCCGTCGAATGCGCTGCCGATGACGCCATTGAACGCGACAAAGGCCATGAAGATGGCCAGGACCATGACGTCGGCCATGGACCACTTGGATAGCTCGAAGGCCAGCAGCTTGACGAAGCGGTTGGTGCGCAAGAGCGCCGGCCGGAAGAGACTCGCCGCGAGCGCCAGCATCTTCAGCGTCGGGAAGACCACGCTGAACAGGATCACCAGCACGCCAACCAGGGTCATCTCCGGCCGGCCCATGTGGATGAGTGTCTGAAACACCTCAAACACGGTCTTGCTGCGGTAGTACAGCGACTGGTCGCGAAACTCGATGGGCGTGCCGAGCAGGGTTGCGTCAATTTTTGTGACGCGAACTTCCACCTCCAGCATGGGGCTGAGCACGCCGCCGGCCAGCATCGCAAGGCAAAACAACATCAGCACCACAACGGCGCCTCGCGACAGCGCCGGCCTGCCGGCCATCAACAGGATGAATCCCAGCGCCGCCGATGCCAGCACCGTGAGATAGTAGCGATTCAACTTCGTGTCCACTTCCGCGATCTTGTTGCCAAGGGTCTGCTCGCAAGTGACGCCGTTCGAGCACCCATAGTGCGTCAGGATGGCGTTATAAGTGGTCATGTCCGTGGTGCTGAACGTGTTCGCGGCCGCATTGGCCATCACGCCGCGAATGGAGTCCCTGAAGCTCTTTTGCGTTCCCTGATTCACTAGTTGCGCCATCACCACGTCGGTATATTCAGGCACCTGAGGACGCAGCGATTCGATCATCTTGCTCACCAGCACACCTTGGAGGCCGCTGGGCTTGTCTGCATCCATCTTGTCCAGAAGCGCGTTCAGCGCCCGTTGAACCTGGGGCCGGAGACTCTTGCTCTGTCCCTTGAGATCGAGCTTGTCGACTTGCGCGTTGAGCATCGGGCCGATGAGGTTGCGCCATTGGTCGGCGCTCAGGATTCCGTAACGCACGTTTGTGATTTCGGCCAAATCGGTACGGATGAGACGGCGCGCGGCCAGGCCATCAACAGTCTTCCAACTGAACCAGATGGCCGGCAAGAGCAGAATCACGGCCGCAGCTAAGCGGAAATCGAGCGAACGCGAATGCTTGCCCGGCGTCGGATCCATCGGTGTATTCGCGATATCCATGGTGGTGATAACCAGTATAAAACCGGTTCGGGCCGTGAAGAATTCAATCGCGACTAGTCGTTTGGCGCGGTTCCCGGCCGTGCTCCTGAGATTTTTTCTACACTGGCCGACTTATCGGGAGAAACATCCCAACTCGATTCTCGTCACCCTCCGGGTTGGAGCCACTCGCAGGATTTCGTCCCGGCTTTCGGAGCGCACCAACTGATTCGAGCTGCTGTTTATGCATTAGCCCTTGTATTTCGTAAGTTCCCCGTTATGAAATTGACAAAGGTCGTACTCCAACTTAAACCAGTCCTCGCGCTCACCTATGGCGGCACGGAATTGAACCCCAATCGTATATACGCCGTTTTGGCTCTTTCGAGATAAGCCTATGCGTTTTACGTGATATAGGCGTATCATCTTCCCCACAGCTTCCCGAGTTCGGGCCCCCCTTGACATAAGAACCGCGCCTTGCCGTCTTGCATGGAGCGTGTCATGCCGCACAATTCACGTTCCCTCTTCGTTCGCCCCGCGAGCCTCTATCCCGGCCTGCTTCTGCTGTGTGTCTGCGCGCCTGCGCCAGGACAGTCCGGCAACGTGGTGATAACGGCCAACACAACCTGGGCCGCCGGGACCTACAGCTTGACGAGCCTCACCGTACAGGGCGGCGCGGTTCTCACGGTCGGCGGCGGCTCGACCATCTCAGTGACCGGAGCGATTCTGGTCACCGCCAGCTCCAACATCGTGCTCAAGTCGGCTAACAACACCGCACAGGTAAATGGAGTGTGGGCCGGCGTGGGCGGGACCATCAGCGCCGCTTCGCTGCAGGTCGACTCCGGCAGTTCCATTAATGCGGACGCACAGGGTTACGTGGGTTCGGCCGGTCCTGGGGCCGGCAGTCAGGGAATTGCAGACGGCGGCAGTTACGGCGGAGTCGGGGGTGGGGAGGCGGTCAATATGATCTACGGGTCGCCCTCGGCTCCCGTGGACCTCGGCTCGGGTGGTAACTGCTTTCTTTGTTCCGGGGGGCAGGGGGGTGGAGCTATCCAGCTGATCGTAAGTGGAATGCTGACAGACAACGGCGTCATCTCGGCGAACGGCCAGTCAGTCTCAATTGGGGATGGCGGCGGATCTGGCGGATCAGTCTATGTAACGACCGGAACCCTCGCCGGTGCCGGTGTTTTCACTGCAAACGGTGGCTCCAACTCAAGCACCAATGGGGCAGGCAACGGCGGCGGCGGTGGACGTATCGCCGTCTACTTCAACAGCGCAACTAACTTTACCGGGTTGTCCAACTCGATAGCTGCAGGCGGCAGTTCGGCCGAAGGAATCGCAGGCACAAACGGCACAGTCGCCTTCGTCGATACGTCAGTCACCAACGACAACCTCGACATCTATCAAGATTTCATGATCGTCGCGAATTCCGCCATTACTTATAACTCGATCAACGTCCGCAACGGAGCGACATTGACCATCGGTGGCGGCTCAACCGTGAACGTGACGGGCGGCGTCCTGGTGACCGGCAACTCGTCCATCGTTCTGCAGTCCATCAACAACTCAGCGCAGGTGAACAACACATGGCAGGGTGTCGGCGCAACCCTGAATGCAGCCACAGTGCAGGTGGATCCCGGCAGCTCCATCAACGCGGACGGACAGGGCTACGTCGCAGTGACCGGGCCGGGCGGCGGAGTACAAGGCAACTCGGAGGGCGCCAGCTACGGAGGGGTCGGCGGCGGCGAGGCAGCTTCGACCATCTACGGTTCGGCAAGCGTTCCCGTCGCGCTTGGCTCCGGTGGCGGGCAGTACCAAGCTCCCGGCGGCCCGGGAGGCGGCGCGGTTACGCTCGTGGTCAGCGGCGCGCTCATCAATAACGGCATCATCTCTGCCGAAGGCGGCGCCGCCTCAGGCTTTGGTGGCGGAGGATCGGGAGGATCGGTCTACGTCACCGCCGGAAACCTAAGTGGCGCAGGCACCTTCAATGCTGATGGGGGCAGCAATAATACTCCATACGGCGGAGGAGGCGGCGGAGGGCGCATCGCCGTCTACTACGCCAGCCAGACGAACTACACCGGCTTCGCTACATCGACGGCTAACGGTGGAACGACGCCGACCGGTGCCTCTCCCGGCCCAGGGACAGTCGGCACTGTGGTCTTCTTCGACACCTCCACGACCAACCCCAACCTCAACGTCTACCAGAACTACGTCATCCCCTCCAGCACGTCCGTCCAATACAACACGCTCACCGTCGCCAATGGCGCAACCCTCACCGTCGGCGGCGGATCTCAGGTTGCGGTCGCACAGGCCATGCACGTCACGGGCACGGTCATCGCCCAGTCGATCAACAACACGGCAGAGGTAAACGGCGTATGGGCCGGACAAGGCGTAAGCTTCACGGCCGGCAGCCTGCTGGTGGACGCCGGTGCCTCCATCAACGCAGACAGCCAGGGCTATGCCGTGCTGGAGGGCCCGGGCGGCGGACGCGCCGGGGATACTGCCGGCGGCAGCTATGGCGGTGCCGGCGGTGGGCGACAAGTAACCACCACCTACGGGTCGGCACCGACTCCAGTCGACCTCGGCTCCGGCGGAGCACACTATCAGAACACTGGCGGCGCGGGCGGCGGCGCGATCCAAATCACCGTGAGCGGCACCCTGACTAACAATGGCATCATCTCAGCCAACGGCCAGGTCGCATCTGGCTTTTCCGGCGGCGGCGCCGGCGGATCGATCTATGTCACAACCGCGACCCTCGCAGGCACGGGAACGTTTGACGCGAACGGCGGCAACAACGCCACGCCATATGGCGGAGGCGGAGGCGGTGGGCGGGTCGCAGTGTACTCGGCAAGCGCGGCGAACTTCACCGGGTTTACGGCGTCGACGGCGAATGGCGGAACGACGCCCGCCGGTGCATCACCAGGACCAGGGTCGGTTGGGACGGTCGCGTTCTTCGATACATCGGTTCCGAACTCGAACGTGAGCATTTACCAGAATTACGTCATCCCGGCCAGCACCAATGTGCAGTACAACAGCTTCACCGTTAACAATGGTGCGACGGTGACTGTTGGTGGCGGGTCTCAGGTGGTGGTGACAGGAACTCTCCACGTCACCGGCACGATGACGGCGCAGTCGATCAACAACGCCGGGCAGGTGAACGGCCAGTGGGTTGGGCAGGGAGTGAAGATCATTGCCGGAACGGCGGTGATTGATCCGGGCGCATCGATTAATGCCGATGGACAGGGGTATCTGACGACCGTGGGCCCTGGGAGTGTCCCCAACGCCATCGGGAACAACCTGGGAGGCAGTTACGGCGGTGAAGGCGGAGGCCAATCCATCCCCACGACTTATGGGTCGGCGAGCAATCCGATTGATCTTGGGTCCGGCGGCGGCATTTCGTATGGGGGAGGCGGCGGGTCAGGAGGCGGAGCGATCCAACTGGATGTCATTGGCACGCTGACGAATAACGGAACGATTTCTGCCAATGGCACCGATGTGACCCTGGATGTGGGGGGAGGTTCGGGTGGATCGCTGGATATTGCGGCCAACACGATTGCGGGGACGGGAACGCTGACCGTCACTGGGGGAAGCAACCTCAATAACAATGGCGGAGGAGGTGGAGGTGGAGGCGGACGCATCGCCGTCTACTACATCAACAACGCCGGATTCAATCTGGCCAACGCGACGGCAAACGGCGGGGTGGGCAGTCCGTCGGGGTCGGCGGGAACGGTGACTCTGAGCAACTCGAGCGTGACTGAATGGATTGCGCCGACAGAGTCTGTGGTGCATGGGGTGGCTTCGCTCGAGTGGTTCACGGACAACGGCAGCGCAACGGCAGTTACCATCGCCGGTCCGCAGACGCAAACGATCGCGACTGGAAGCGGAGCCTTCACGAACAGCACGTGGGACACGACGCAGGTTCCGGATGGCGCATACCAGTTGGTGCTCTCGGTATTGAACAGCTCCAACCAGGTCGTCCAGCAGGTCGATAAGAGCGTCGTCGTGAACAACTCCGTCGCATGGCACTCGGGCACACTTAGCAGCAGCCAGACGTGGTCTGGACCTCAGACTCAGGCGCTCGACGGCGACGTCATTGTGCCGGCCGGAGTCACTCTGACCATCGCTCCTGGAACCGTCGTCAAGGCCCTACCGGGCGCGCAGATCATCGTCCAAAGCGGTGGCACCCTGATCGCCACCGGCAACGCCGGCGCCGCAGTCACGTTCACCGCTTTCGATGACTCGACCATCGGCGGCGACACCGACTTCAATCAGGGTGTCAGCCTGCCCGTCCCGGGCGAGTGGAACGGCATCGGCGTCTCCACCGGCGGCACCTTTACATCCAACACCAATACCGTCATCCTGTATGCGCAGACCAGTCTCTCCGGAACGCTTGCGAACAACACCACGCTGACCAGCACCCAGGTGTACACCATCATCGGCACGCTGGTGGTCCCATCCGGCGTCACGCTGAACATCCTGCCGGGCGCGGTGGTCAAGTTCGAACTCGGAGCCGGCATGGATGTGCAACCCGGCGCGACGCTGACCGCCAACGGCACGCTCGCACAGCCCATCTACTTCACCTCCATCAACGACAGCTCTGTCGGTGGCGACACCGCCGGCAATGGCGGAGCGGTCGCTCCCGCGCCGGGCGATTGGGATTCCATCATCCTCGACGGCGCCACGGTCTCGCTGCAACACGTGCAGGTGCAGTATGGCGGAGGCCCGGTCACCACCGGCTCCCAGACCGGCATGATCGAGACCACCGAGAGCGCCAACGTCACCATCACCGACAGCATCCTTGCGTACTCGTTCGCCATCGGAATCCAAACCGCCTACCCCAACGGCGGGGGCGATACGGTGACCGTCACCGACAGCACCTTCTACGGCAACGAAGACCGCGCCATCAATGCATATCCGGGCTCGACCGTCCACGTCGTCAACGACACCTTCGACGGCAACTCCGCCGGCGTCATGTCCCACGGAGGCACAGTCGATGTCGAGAACTCGGTCATCAGCAACAGCATCAGCACCGGGTTCGGAGGAATAGCCTTCTGCTGCGGAGGAAGCTTCGCTGCGTTGGAAAACAACGACGTCTACACCACCGTGACGGGCGCCTCCAACTACACCGGCATGTCCAATCCCACGGGCACCAACGGCAACATCTCCGCCGATCCCGTCTACATGAACGGCACACTGCACGACTACCGCCCCACCTACGGCTCGCCGCTCATCGATGCCGCCAACGGTACCGTCCCCAACTATCCGTTGACCGATGCCTTCGGACTGGCGCGCTACAACGACCCGCTAGTCACCACCAAGACCGGCACGCCAGACGCCAACGGCAACTACCCGGATATCGGCGCGCTCGAGTTCGTCCAGACCGCCCCCTCGAACCTCGACCTCACTGTCGCCAACGTGCAGGGTCCACCCACCGCGACTGTGGGTACGCAGGTGCAAGTCTCGTGGACCGTCACCAACATCGGCTCCGGCACCGTATACGGTCCATGGCACGACGCGGTGTATCTGGTCAGCGACCCCGACACCAATCCGGTCGAGACCTACGCCGGGATCGCGTTGGAGGGTGTAGGAGCCGTACTGGGTCCGGGCGCCGGTTACAACGCCACCGCGACCGTTACCGTCCCGGGCGCGGTTGTCGGCAGCCATCGTTGGGAGGTAAAAACCAACGTCCTGGGCGAAATATTCGAGGGCGCCAACACCAACAACAATACCGGCGTCTCGCTCAATCCGGTCATCATCGACCTGACGCAACTCGTACCCGGAGCCGGCCCGATCGCTGGATCGTTCCCCGGCACCGGCCAGTCCAGCTTCTACAAGGTCATCCCCAACGCCTCGCTGGCCACCAGGGTGCAGCTGGCACTCACCGCCGGCTCCAACGGCAGCGTCCAACTCTTTGTCGGCGGCGGATACATCCCCACGCCACAGCACTACGACTACCAGCAGGTGGAGTTCAACTCACCAACCGCCAGCGTCGTCATTCCTGCCGATTCCACGCAAATCTACTACGTCACGGCCTACGCGCAGACCATCCCCGTCAGCCCGGCCGGCTTCAACATCCAGGCATCTGCGATTACGTTCTCTCTTACCAGCGTCACGCCCAACACCGCCATCACCAACGGCAACGCCACGCTGACCTTCATCGGCGGCGGATTTACGGCCAACACCACCTTCAGGCTTGTGGGTTCCAGCGGAACGGCCTACGTGCCCATCAGCACCTTTCTCTCCGATTCCGGCCACGCCGATGTGACCTTCGCAATGACCAACCTCCCAGCTGACGTTTACGCTGCGGAGGCCATCAACGGCAGCACGGTAACGCTCGCCAATGCCCTTACCGTCACTGCGAACCAGTTTGGCGGCGGCTACGGCACCAACGGAATCAATGATGTGCAGGTGTCGCTGCAGACGCCCGAGGCATTCCGCACCGGATTCCCATCGATTGTGACGCTGAACTACCAAAACACCGCCAGCTATGACGTAGCCGCGCCGATGATCTACATCTCCGCCACCAACGCCACGCTCACGGAGCTTCCCGCTCCGTGCGCCAACTGCAGCAGCACCTTTGGCGTGCAGAACGGCAGCACTTTCGACTCCGGCCTGGTCCTCGGTATCAGCAACTCCGGCCCGGCGGGCATCCTTCCCGCTGGAGCCAGCGGCAGCATTCAGTTCCTTGCCACGCCCACTGCGGCGGGGACGGCAACCTTCTATGTCTCCGGTAGCGCCCAGAACCTTGTCGAAACCAGAGTGGAAATCACGAACGTCAACACGCAGTGCACAAGCTCCTACGGCTGTGTTCCGCAACCCGTCTTTCTTGGCGCCTACAGTACCGGCGTAGACTTCTGCAACTCGCTCGTCCCCCCGGGCTCCGACCCCAACGGAGCCACGCGAGCCTGCATGCAGCTGCTGAACAATATGGGATTCACCTATACCCCAGTCTCTTTTGACCCTCTTACGGGCGCCCTGGGGGGAATCGGTCAGATGATTCTTGGGTACTTGCCGTTTACCAACTTCAACAACCTGCTGGCGTCCGACGCCACCGCCCTGAGTGCCGGCGGCGACTATGAGTATGACGTGCAGAAGCTGATCGCCTACGAACTCCAGAAGGACGGCCTGGGCCAGTTCAACCAGCGCTACCACCAGGGCGCCTTCGGATTCGGCGCCAGTCACCCGTTCGATATAACCGTATCTTCCACCTATGTCGGCGGCGGTTTCCTCGTCCTCTACCCGGACGGATCACAGCGAGTCTTCCCAGTCCCGTCGCCGACCCAGCCAGGCACGTTCCTCGGCACACCGGGCGACTATGGCACCTTTACTGCGGAAACTGACGGCAGCTATCTGCTCACCGAACCCGACGGAACTCTGTATCACTTCCACGGCGGCCTCGGCGGTCTCGATTACATTCAGGATCGCGACGGCAATCGCACCACGCTCACGTATACCAACGGCAATATGACCTCGGCCACGGACGCCTTCGGCAACACCATTTCCTTCCAGTACGACTCGTACAACCACATCACGCAGTTTACGGATGCCGTAGGCCGCCACACCACCTTCACCTACGATACCGTTTCTGAAACTGTGAATTCCATCACCACTACCTACGAATTCCTCTTGACCAAGACCGACGCTACCGGCACCACCAACTACACGTGGAACGAAGGCAGCAGTTCGGGTATCGGATACATCGATGACAGTTGCGTGACCAGCTACTGCGGAGCCCCCATCGGCCTCGCCAGCATCGCCTACCCCGACGGCACCCACACCTACTACCAGTACGACGCAGCCGGCCGCCTGATTGGGCAGAGCAATGACAACGGAACCGGGGCCCTCAGCTACACCTATGGCAGTAATGGCACCGTCACGTCCAGCGACGCGCTCGGCAACGCGACCCAAACAGTCCCCAACGTCCTCGGCCTGCCGTTGCAAATCACCGATCAGCTTGGCAACCAGGCGCAGATGCGTTACGACGCTGAGAATAAGCTCACCACCGCCATCGGCGCCAAGGGCGACTCGACGGCCATCGGCCACGACAGCATGGGAAACATAGCAAGCCTTACCTCGCCCACCGGCAATGTCACCAGCGTGAGCTACGGCCCATACCAGAGCTTGCAGTCCATCACCGATCCCAACGGCAATACCAGTGGCTATGTCTATAACAGCAATTACGACGCAACCACACAAACCACTCCGAACGGCACTGCCGTCAGGCGCACCTTCGATTCCCACGGGCGCCCGCTGACGGTGACCAACCGCCGCGGCAATACTACCACTTACACCTACGGCTCCAACGGGCTCATCGCGACAAAGGCCTACCAGAACGGCACGAACTACACCTACACCTACGACAACCACAACAACCTGATTTCCTCCACTTCGCCGGCCGGCGTGACCAACCTCACGTACGACTCCGCGGATCGCATTACCAGAATGACCAACCCCAACGGGAGCTTCGTTAAGTACTCCTATAACACCAACGGACAACGCTCCAGCCTGGTCACCTCGACCGGCTCAACAACCAACTACCTGTACGACTCCGCAGGCAGGCTCTCCGCTGTCACCAACGGCTCCGGAGCGAATGTTGTCTCGTACACCTACGACGCCAACAACCGAATCACCGGCAAGACCCTGGGCAACGGCGCAACCGCCGCCATGACGTACGACGGTAACGGCAACGTGCTTAGCGTCGTCAACAAAGCGCCGTCCAGCGCCATTATCAGCCAGTACAACTACACCTACGACACTGAGGACAACATCTCCACCATGACCGGTCCCAACGGGACCACTACCTATGGCCGCGACCTGAATGGACAGCTCACCTCGGTATCCACCCCCACCACACTTACTACTTACAACTACGACGCAGGCGGCAACCGCACCAGCGTGACCACAAATAACAGTACTGTGCCATTCGATACCAACAATCTCGACGAGATCACATCCATAGGCACCTCGACGAACCAGTACGACCAGGACGGCAACCTCACCTCATCCAACGGCACCAGCTTCACCTACGACGACGATGACCGCCTGACCAGCGTGTCTAACTCCTCGGGAACAACTTCCTATCAGTACGACGGGCTGGGGAACACGATCGCCAGTTCGCTGAACGGGACGACGACTGGCTATCTTGATGACGCCACGAGCAGGGAAGTTCTGGCCCAGTTCGACCCGACCAGTGGAGTCGCGGCGCAGCAATACACCTATGGCAACGGCTTGGCCAGCAGCACACAGAGCTCTGGCACCAGTTACTACCAGTATGACGGAACGGGCAACACGACGCAGATGACCAACTCCACCGGCACCGTCACCAACAGCTACTCCTACATGCCTTATGGCGAAACGTCGACGCAGTCCGCCAGCGTCCCCAATCAGTTCACCTACGACGGCCAGTCGGGTTCGCAGAACCTGGCCCCCAATGTCTACTCAGTGGATGGAAGCACCTACAACTCCAACACCGGTGGCTTCCAGCAGCCGCCATCCGCGGGCCTCACGAGTGGTCCGTCTACCTATCAGGTCGCGCAAAACAGTCCGCAGAGCACGACCAGCTCAAGCGGCGGCGGCATCGACTACGTTTCCTTTAGCATCGGCTTCATCGTCAACCTCGGAGTCCAGGTGAATGCTCACACAGGAGAGACCTTCTTTTCGGTGGGGGCAACGCCCGGCGGAGGCGTCAGCCTTTCCGGTGGATATCTGGCTCCAGACCCGAACCAAACTGACAGGGCCGCACAGACCAGCGACTTTCTCTCCGGGCTCAGCTACAACGCGGGCATTTACGCCGGCCTGGGCGGGGGCGTGACCGGGAACGGCACAGGAGACGCCGCAGTTGAATTTGGAATCGGCGCCGGGGGGCACGGTGGCAGCGCTAATTATGCCGTCAGTACCTATTCGCCAGGGGTACAGAATGCATTTACACGGTTGAATAACTTCACCGGCGGCTGGCTCTTCGGCACTTCGCCACAAGACATCTCCAACCCCAATCGTCCGCTCTCGACCAGTTGCCCGGGCTGCCCGCCGCCGCCGCCGAATCCCTGCGGATCCTGCATCTTCAACAAAGGCCCGGGACAGAACACACCCGTCCATGGAGCCATCGATCCCAACGGCAAGCTCACCTCGGGTTTTGGCAGTCCCGGCTATGTTCCGGCAGGCTCAGCCATCGTCTACACGGTCTACTTCGAGAATCAGCCCACCGCAACCGCACCGGCCCAGAAGGTCACGGTGACCGATCCGCTGGACAGCAATCTTGACTGGTCGACCGTGCAGTTCAACCAGATCGCCTTCAACAATGTCACGCTCGACGTGCCGTCCGGTGTCCAGACGTACACCACGCAGACTGCTGTGTCCAGCGATCCCAATCCGGTGAACGTATCGGCCGCGCTGAACCCATCCACCGGCGTCATCACGTGGACGATGCAGTCCGTCGACGCGACCACTGGCTCTGCCCCGGCAAATCCGCTGGCCGGCTTTCTGCCGCCCAACAATTCAGCCAACGCCGGTTCCGGCTACGTAACGTTCAGCGTGATGCCGAAGAAGACGCTCGCCAATGGCGCGACCATCAACAACCAAGCCAGCATCGTCTTCGACGCCAACGCTCCCATCGCGACCAACTCCGTGACCAACACGGTCGACTCGTCCTCGCCGACCAGCGCAATCAATCCTCTGCCTGCGACCACCACATCGACTGCGATCAACGTAAGCTGGTCCGGCAACGATCCCAGCGGCTCCGGTATTGCGAGTTACAACATCTACGAGGCCACGGACGGCGGCGCCTACTCGCTCTGGCTCTCCGCAACTACGCTGACCTCCTCCACCTACTCCAATGCGCTGGCCGGTCATACTTACTCGTTCTACAGCCTCGCGACCAACAATGTCGGAGCACCGCAACTCGTCCCCGCCACAGCACAGACCATCAGCGTCCTCTATCTCACCCCAACTGTAACGGTCACTCCTGCGGCATCGAGCATAACCACGACCCAGAGCCTTTCGGTTACGGTGACGGTCAGCGGTGGAAGTGGCAATCCGACACCGACCGGCTCGGTGACGCTGACCAGCGGCACTTATAGCTCCTCCGCAGTGACGATTAGCAGCGGCAGCGCAACGATCAATATTCCGGCCGGATCGTTGGCGATTGGCAATGAAACGCTAACGGCTGCCTACGCTCCCGACTTGGCTGGCTCCTACGTCTATGGCGGCTCGCTGGGAACGAGTGCAGTTACCGTAGTCGGCGGGTCTGTGACAACGACGTTGACGCTGGGCGCAACGCCGCAGAGCAGTAGTTATGGCCAGCAGGTTATGCTCAGCGCGACTCTGAACCCATATTCGAACCTGAGTAACAGCACCAATGGCGAGACGGTTACGTTCTACAACGGGGCTGCAAGCGTCGGAACAGGTACGCTTAGCAATGGCGTGGCCGCGCTGAGCGTGGCCGCACTGCCGGTGGGGACGAACAGCCTGAAGGCCGTCTACGCGGGAGACCTCACTTTTGCCACGAGCACTTCGAACACCCTCATCTATGCCGTTTCGTCCATAACTCCGACCATCGTATTTACCGTGGCCAACCAGACCTATGGAGCGGCGTCATTTACAGTGACCGCAACCTCTAACTCCTCCGGAGCGATCACATACTCCGTCGTCAGCGGGCCGGCAACCATCTCCGGATCCACCGTGACCCTGACCGGCGCAGGGACCGTAGTGCTACAGGCAAGCCAGGTTGCGGCGGGCAATTATGCGGCAGGCACGCAGACGGCGACGTTCACCGTTGCCGGACAAGCGCCAACCATCACCTTCACCGTACCCAACCATACCTATGGCGACGCTCCGTTCACGGTGTCGGCGACTTCAAATTCATCTGGGGTGATTAGCTACTCCGTTGTTAGCGGCCCTGCCACTGTTTCCGGCTCGACGGTCACGTTGACGGGTGCTGGTACGGTGGTGGTGCAGGCAAGCCAAGCGGCGTCGGGTGGCTACACATCTGGTGCAAAGACGGCGACGTTTGTGGTGGCAACAGGATCTCAGACCATCATCTTCACTGCGCCTGCGTCCCCCGTCAACTATGGGGTTGCGCCTATCTCGCTCTCGGCCAATGCCAGTTCCGGCCTTGCCGTAATGTTCAGCGTGCTCTCAGGGCCGGCATCGACCAATGGCAGCATTCTCACCGTCACCGGGGCAGGAACAGTTGTGGTTGCAGCCGATCAAGCAGGCAACACCAACTATGCCGCCGCCGCTGAGGTGACACACTCGATCATGGTCAACAAGGCAACGCCGACAGCGGGGCTGACCGCATCGCCGAACCCGGTCCTAGTGCAGAATACTGTAACGCTTACAGCTACAATTGCTTCTACGGCCGGTACGCCGACTGGTTCCGTGGTCTTCTCCGACGGCGGCACGGCGATTGGCACGGCTAACCTGACTGGCGGCGTCGCGACCATGACCGTCGCGATGCTGACAACCGGATCGCACTCCATCACCGCAGCGTATGGAGGCGACAGTAACTTCAACTCAGTGTCCAGCACTGCCGTTAGCGAGACTGTAGAGGACTTCACCCTGACGACGGGAGGAAGTGGTTCCTCGCAGACGGTTCAACCGGGCGGCACAGCAAACTACACGCTACCAATGAGTCCATCCGGGGGAACAACATTTCCTGCGGCGGTGAGTTTTTCAGCCTCCGGTGTACCGGCAGGATTTACGGCAACATTCAATCCATCTTCGCTTTCTGCGGGAAGCCCCGCTACGAACGTCACGCTGATGATTCAGGTTCCTGTGACTGCCATGCTAGAGAAGAGCGGACAACCTGGAAAAGGCCTGCCGCTGGTGGCGCTCGGGATCCTGGCACTGCCCTTCGTAGCCGGGATCAAGAGGTCAGGCAATGGATTGCGGCGGCTTACCGTCATCGTCTTGATCGTGATTGGCATTGGCGGCTTGTCCGCACTGACAGGTTGTGGCGGAGGCGGTGGAAGCAGCAGCAGCGGCGGTGGTGGCAACCAGCCGCAAACGTACAACATCACCGTGACCGCTACTTCCGGCATGCTTTCACATGCAACCACTGTTACCCTGATCGTGCAGTAGACGATTCAGTACTGAGCGCCGATCTGGTGCACGGGCTGATTATTCATGAAACAGAACCTACGAAAGGCATCTTCTGTTTCACGAACGGCCATTTCCCGAGCAGGTGGCTGACGTTCCGCACCGTGCCGCACCTACAAACGACCGCAAGCGTCCCCAAACTGCCGCCCGTAGTATAGGTGGATTGATCCCGAGCACCGGATTCAGCTTTTGCGATTGGCTTATGTTGTGACCTTACCGGTTACATCCTCAGACCGTTTTCTACCCCCGCCGGCCCCTCGTTTTCGCCCCCGCCGCCGCCCATCATCTGGCAGCCCACAGCAGTCCTGGGCGGAAGTTCCCAGCCTGCTGTCACTCGCCGGGTTTGCTCCTTCATCCGGCCCCGGAATCCCCTCCAAGAGAGGGTCACTGGAGGCTCGGAAACAGTCGAAATCGCCACCTCAGGCTGACGGTTCGGCACAAGGTCTCCTTGAGAAGAGGCACCCCCTTTCGGAGCGCACTCCCTGTGGTGGGCTGAGGCAAACTGCTCTTTTCTCCGCACTTGACTTTGTCAATTGAGAGGATGAAGTCGTCTCTGCCACGAAGCCGCGGCTTCTGGAATCGGCCCCTGTACTCTGGCGTGCGGCGTGGGTTATCGTGACTGGATCAAGCCTATCTCTGTCCCTGGAGGATGTATGAACCGGCGCGACTTCACCAAGTTGTCCACTTTGGCCGCGGCTTCCATGCGGCTGCCGAATGTGCTGGCCCAGAGCGACGCCACCTCACAGAAGCCGGTTGGTTACGCGGTCGTCGGGATCGGATCGATCTCCACGGCGTTTATGGAGGCGTGCTCCAACTCGCCGACGGTGAAGATCGCCGCGCTTGTGACCGGACACCCCGAGACCAAGGGGGTGCAGTTCTCGCAGATGTATGGCATTCCCAAGAGCTCCATCTATACGTATGAGACGTTCGACCGAATTCGCGAGAACAAGGACGTTGAAGCGCTGTATATCGGGCTGCCCAACAGCATGCACTGCGAGTACACGGTGCGCGGCGCGCAGGCCGGCAAACACGTTCTGTGCGAGAAGCCGATGGCGATCTCCAGCACCGAGTGCCGCACCATGATCGACGCCTGCCGCAAGGCGGACCGCAAGCTGATGATCGCGTACCGCATGCAGTACGACCCCATCTGGCAGCAAGCGTTCGACATCGTCCGTTCCGGAGCGCTGGGGAAAGTGCAGTCGTTTCGCGGCAGCATGCTGCAGTCCCAGGTGCTTGGATGGCGGCAGACAAAGAAATATGGTGGCGGAGGCCCAATGATGGATCTGGGTATCTACCCGCTGAACGGCATCCGCTACCTCGCTCAGGAGGAGCCCTCGGAGTTTACCGCAGTGGTCGCCACCCGAGACAAGGACGACCCACGCTTCAAGGAGGTCGAGCAGTCGGTGGAATGGACGATGAAGTTTCCGTCGGGGATCATCGCGTCGTGCGGGTGTTCCTATGGCCAGTTTGGTCCGATGACACTCAGCGTCCACGGCGATCAAGGGTACATCTCGTTAAGTCCGGCCTTCGGCGGCGGCGGTATTCACCTGACCGGCAAAGCTGGAGACAAGACCTTCGACCAGACCGGAACAGGCACCGGCCACTTCCAACTGGCGCTGGAAGGCGAACACTTCGCGGCGTGCATCCGCAACAATACGCAGCCAAAGTCACCGGGCGAGGAAGGGTTGAAGGACCTCGTCGCCATCGAGCATGTTTACCAGGCCGCCGGCACGCCGATCGCGTAGGTTTCTTGCGGCTGACCTGGGATTCCCAGCGACTGGTGGACGACTTCAACCTAACTCGCTCGGGCTAAGTGTATGCTTTTGGGCCGCTTCGTTATTCTCCTGCGGAGCCAACGGTGCTCCAGCACGATCAGCAACGCGTTGGCGGCCACTCCATGTTCCTGCACGCTCTCTTCGTCACTCGCCGACTTTGATCTGCTTGCGCAAAACAATTCCATCGGAAGAGCCGCCCACGCGAATCTCCACGTTGTCGCTCTCGACAGCGAAGTCTTTGCCGTCCCAATATGCCAGCGAACTTGCTTTCAGTGGAATGGTCACGGTACGGGTCTCGCCAGCGCGGATCGTCACTCTGCGGAAGCCCTTCAGTTCCTGCTGCGGGCGGGCGACGGTTGAGCCGATGTGCGCAACGTATAGCTGCACCACCTCGTCGCCGTCTCGCGTCCCCGCATTCTTCACGTCCACGCTGATGCTTGCGGTGCCGTCCTTCGCCAGGTGCACGCTGCTTACGCGCAGGTTTGAGTACGCGAATTTCGTGTAGCTGAGGCCGTATCCGAACGCATACAGCGGCTTGCTACCGAGGTACATGTAGGTCCGGCCGTGGCGAATGTCGTAGTCCATCATGGGCGGCAACTGGTCCGTCGACGCGACCCAGGTCTGAGTCAGACGGCCCGCCGGGTTGTAGTTGCCAAAGAGAACGTCGGCGAGTCCATCGCCCTGCTCTTCGCTGTTATGAGTCATTTCCAGAATCGCGGGAACATGCTCCTGCGTCCAGGTGGTTGTGAACGGGAAACTCGCCTGCAGGACGACGACGGTCTTTGGATTGGCGGCGAGCACGGCTTTTGCGAGTTGCTCCTGCTCAAGCGTCAGGGTCTTGCGGTCGATGGCCTCTTTGCCGTCGCTGGGCAACGGACACTTGGCCCATCCGGCATCGCAGGTCGGATGATTGCCAATGATGACCACAGCAACATCGGCGCTACGCGCGAGTTCGGCGGCGGCAGCGTAGTCCGCGCCATCTAAATATGTAACCTCCACAGTTTTTCCGGCGCGAGCGCGAATCCCCGCCAAAGGCGTGACGGCAAACGGTGGAGTTCCGCTGTACCAGTCGAGCGCAACCTTGTCCGCCAAAGGCCCGATCACGGCGATGCGCTTTAGAGCCGTGGCCTTGAGCGGGAGAAGGTTGCCCTCGTTCTTCAGCAGCACGATGGATTCGTCGGTTACCTTGCGCGCCAGCGCTTTGCTGGTGGGCCACAGCCACGGGTCATCGACACCGGCAATACCGGTTGGCGGGTCGAAGCCGATATGCGCATAGGACTCGCCCGCACGTGGATCGAGCATTCCCAGCCGGATCATTACGCGAAAAACCCCGCGCAGGTTCTCGTCGATGTCGGATTCCTTAATGAGGCCCTGCGTTAGCGCGTCCTGCACTGGCTTGGTTGCGTTCTCCAGAAATTGATTGATGCCGGCGTGGATAGCCGCAGCAGCCGCTTCAGGCATTGTGGCGTAGGCGTGATGCGCGCGCACCATGTTGCCAAGAGCTCCGGCGTCGGTGCAGATGATGCCGTCAAACCCCCAGTCCTTCATCACCACATCACGCAGCACGGGGTTCGCGCCCATGGGTACCTTGTTCCATGCGTTGTAGGAGGTCATCATGGCGTCGGCGTGACCATCCTCAATCGCCATGCGAAATGGCACGGCGTAGTACTCGTGAAAAAGGCGGTCGTCGAAGTTGGAACTGGAGCCATCGCGGCCATCTTCGTTGCTGTTTGCAAGAAAATGCTTGAGGAGTGATGCGGTCATCCATGTGTTCGGGTTGTCGCCCTGCAGCCCCTCGGAGAATGCCGTGGCCAGCGTCCCTACCAGATACGGGTCCTCGCCATAGGACTCTTCGCTTCGCCCCCAGCGTGGGTCGCGGCTGAGGTCCGCATTCGGAGCGCGTACCACCAGCCCCCCTTTGTGATACTTGTTGAAGGCCCAGCGGGTCTCATACGCTTCTTCGGCGGCGGCCTGACGGATTAGGCCGGGGTCCCAGGTTTGCCCGAGTCCTCGGGATTGGGGAAACTGCGTGGTTGGCGTGACCAGGCCGCGCCCACCCCATCCCCCCGGGCCGCCAAGCGCTAGACCGTGCAGTCCCTCGACGTGGTTGGTTCCCACGATGCCGAGCCGAGGCACGGTGGGGTCGGTGCCCAACATCGCCAGCTTCTCCTCCATCGTCATGCGACCCAGCAGGTCGGTGATGCGCGCCTCCATCGGCGCCGTCTTGTCCTGATACACGGGCATATCCTGCGCCATACCTGCCAAACAGCCGAACCCCAGTGCCGCACCTGCCAGAACCAAGCGCTTCATACCCCAACTCTCCGATGCAAATGGCATGGCTGCCATTCTCTGCCTGCACGCTCGAATGTTGCCACAAGAATCGCACCGGGCCTCCACCCCTCAAGTTCTTGACCTGATTGATACCCTCCCTTATGCAACGGCGTTACTCTTCCTGCTCACCCTCCGCGGCCGGAACGCCGTCGCCCAGGTGATCGCCGTAAAGCAGGCTCGTCGGTCAATGTTTTCCCACCGCCAGTCGGCAAACCATCACCACGGTGTGATAGGCTACCGCGCGCCGCAAGATCGAAGAAATACTTGTGGCCGAAAGGTGAGATTTATGCCAGGACATGAACTATCGCGGCGTACTTTCTTGGGTGCTTCGGCGGCAGCTGGAGCTGCGGTCATGAGCCACCCGATCCATATGGCCGCGCAGGCTGCTGGAGTGAAATCCGGCGACCTGCCCGACCTCACCATCAAAGAGGCAAAGATCTATGTCCTTGATCCAAGCAGCTGGAGAAACGCCGGCGCAGGTCTGAGCGGCGGAGACGAAATCGCCTCCATGGTGACCGCCAGCGGGATTGAGGGCAACTTCACGCTCGGGAACCGGGGAAACCCGCCAGGATGGGTCGATTTTGCCAAGGCCAACTGCGTTGGCAAGAACCTGCTGGACATTCTTCCGACCGTCTCCTACATTCCGCTGCAGAACCGGCCAGGCGGAGGCGCGGGGGCCCCGGCGGGTGTTTCGGGTGCAGCGCGGCCGGCTGGAGCGGGGGCAGGAGCACAGGGAACAAACAGGGCCGGCGGCGGCAGACGCGAGTTTATCGGCGGATTCAACCCAGGCTTTGCCAGCAGGCCGCATGGAACCGGAACTCCGGGGCCGAATGTCCATGCCGCGGCGTGTGACTTCATTCTGTGGGACATCCTGGGCAAAGCGGTGAACCGTCCGATCTACAAGATACTGGGAGGTACCAAGGAAAAGATGCTGGCCTATGCAAGTTCGCAGCACCTGGCCACGGTGGAGGACTACGGCCCAGACGTGCTTAAAGCCAAGGCCGCGGGGATCAAAGCGTACAAGATCCACCCAGGCGGGGGCCAGCACAAGGGCGGCAGCCAGATCCCCTCCTACCTCGGCCACATCGACGAGATCAAAGAGGTTCGCAATGCCGTGGGAGACGACTACACGCTGCTGTACGACGCAGTCCAGACCTACAACTATTACGAGGCGCTGCGCGTCGGCCGCGCTCTTGACGCCTATGGGTACGATTCGTTCGAAGATCCGATGCAAACTACCGACCTCGAGGGACTGATTGAACTGCGGCAGCACCTGGACGTGCCCACCGAGGTTGGCGAGTTCCTGACTGACATCTACGACTACGGCGAGTACATCAAGCGCGACGCCATGGGCATCGTGCGGCTGATTACGGACAACGTCGGCGGCATCACTGGCTCCTTCCGGGTGGGTCAGTTGGCCGACACCTTCGGCATGCCGTGCACGCCCCACAACTGGGGAGCCTTCTATGACATGGCTGCGGCCTTCCAGGTGGAACTGGCTCTGCCCAATTGCTACTGGTTCGAGATGCCATGGCCGTGGGAGTACCCCGACCGTCCCTATGTGAAAGAAAAGTTCCGCGTCGACGCCGACGGCTACGTCCATGCCCCAACCGACCCCGGCATGGGATATCCGCTCGATATGGCCGTCGTCGACAAGTTGCTGATTCGGATTGACCGTTGACCCAATCCACAGCGGTGGATCACTGGGCGCGAGCCCCTCGCGCTTGCACTTCGGATAGTGAAGCGGGAGTATCTCCCGGAGTTCGATCGAAGACGATACGGATGCCACTGGTGCGGGTGTTGCTTGGGCTTAAGAATTCTTAAGTGGTGGTTAGTGCGGGGCGGGAGCGGAGCGGAGGGGGATGGTGATTTGCACGCGCAGGCCGGGGGATGCGTTCTCCGCGGTGATGGTGCCGTGATGGACCTGGACGGCCTGCTTGGCGATCGAGAGGCCGAGGCCTGAACCTCCGCCATTGGCGACGCGGGCCTCTTCGACGCGGAAGAAGGGATCGAATATGTGGGTGAGGGCATCCTCGGGAACGCCGGGGCCGTAGTCGCGGACAGCAATGGTCGCGGTGTGGGAAGTTTCGGCGATGGAGACGTCGATGGCGGAGTTTTGGGGCGAGTAGCGGATGCCGTTGCGGAGAACGTTTTCGACGGCGCGGCGGAGGAGTTCGCGGTTGCCTTCGATTTCTCCGGCGAGGCTGCCTTTGAGGGCGATGCGACAGCCGCGAACGTCAGCTTCCAGAGTGCAATCGCGGATGACCTCGTCCATGATGTCGGCGGCACGCACGATCTCGGCTACCCGCCCGCCGGGGCCACACTCGATGAAGTTCATTTCCACGATATCGCCGACGAGTGCGGCGATGCGATCGACGTCACGCTCGATGCGGTCGAGGGAGGACTTGGTGTCGGGCGACGTGCGTGCAAGCTTGATGGCGAACTTGAGGCGCGCGAGCGGGGACCGGAGTTCGTGGGAGATGTCACCGAGCAGGCGGCGCTGACTCGTGATCAGCGCTTGTAGCTGGGTGGCCATTTGATTGAAGGAGCGGCCGAGTTGCCCGATCTCATCCTGACGCGTGCTGTGGACGCGAACGGAGAGATTGCCCTGACCGAATTGGGCGATGGAGGAAGCGATTCTGCGGACGGGGGAGACGACACCGACGGAGGCGATCCAGCAGAGAGCTCCGGTGGCGCCGATGACGAG
>Ga0181520_10001292_pt1 | contig 51393 bp, 43 predicted proteins | sample PEATcosm2014_Bin_29_FD_132451 | JGI IMG/M metagenome (GOLD analysis project Ga0181520, IMG submission 132451) | Peatland microbial communities from MTU Mesocosm Facility, Houghton, MI, USA - PEATcosm2014_Bin02_30_metaG | ecosystem: Environmental > Terrestrial > Soil > Wetlands > Peat | place... | reverse complement strand
TTACGTATGTAACTCATAATTTGAGAAGAAATAGTTTGACTTTGATTTACTTTGTCGCTCCACGATTTTGATTTGAAATCGGTTACTATGAATATTCTCTATAAAATAATATATTTAAATAACTTATGGCTAACTCCCGGAAAAAAAACCGGGCAGTAGTGATTTATTATAACAAATTAAATTATTTATTTATACACAAGTTGGTTTAATGATAATATCAAAATAATTTATTAAACATTACAATACACAATATCAATTTTATTTAAAATAGTGAAGGGAAGGTTTCCCATCCCTTCTTTAGGATTAATCCAATAAATGCTTAAAAGCGCCCGGAGCAAAATGCGGATAAATTCCTTTAAAAAACATGCTTCGCTTAGCAAGAACAATACTGGCTGGTATTGCATCAACATTAATCAAAGAATATGATGCGCCGAATTTACTGTTTATTACTTTTAAAAATTCATTAGCAATTATTGCCTGCCCACGGTTTGTAGGATGCACTCCGTCCAAACTAAATAATCCGCCTACAAAGAATGCAGTTGAAAAACCTATTCCGTTTTCTACAAGACCGCCCGATGCAATTGAATTAAAAAATGAATTAATATCAACAAGTCCGAAACCTTGTGAACTAGCGACTCCTGCAATTGTTGAATTGAACTCAAATGTAAAAGTTTCAGCCGTCGTAATCTCGGCTGGATCAAGTATTAAAGCATCCGGCCATGGATTATATGGACTAAAACCAAAAGGCTGTGTTACGATTATACCGGTTGGTACCGTTGCACCTATTAAATGGTAATACAATCCTGTAGTATCACCAAGTAACCCTGTATAATTGCTTGCCGGTAATGTTATCAATACCTTGTAGCTAGCAAGCGCTGCTGAATCTGCATAAGTTAGAGATGCTGAAGTATTCCCGTGTGCCTGGTAAAACAAGCCTGGAGATCCTTTGGAATGTATATATGTCCACGGTATTTTTTGTGCCATTAAAGGTCCAACAGTGGTAAAATATGGTAAAGCTGTTACATCAGGAATATTTGCTACAACAACTTTGGCGCCCATTGATGCTATACTGTCACCTAACAAGGTATATAAACCCTGGAATTTTCCGGCATCAGTTGGAGTAGAAGGTGACGTACCGCCGCTTGTTGCAAACCCTAATACGTCATTATTGCCTATCCATAGTGTCACAAATGAAGGCTTCAAACCTTTTGCCTGTGCATATTGAGAGCCTTTTCCTCTCAGAATTATATCAAAATACTGATTAGCGCTTCCACCTACTAAATATGAAGCGCAAGTCGTACTACTGGTTGCATTCAAAACATCATATACAACTGCACCGGGCACTCCAAGATTATTATATGAGCTGGGATAATTAGAGTTTATAGGAGCGCCGACATTACTATTTACCGTTAAATTAATAACGCCGGTTGCCGGATTAAAAGATTGAACTTCTATACGCCCGCCAAGACCCGGATCAGATATAAACGGAATTGAATAATTTGAGTTTACCTGTTGTGCAATTAAATTCCCATAAGAGTATACTTGCGCACTTTGATACAAAGCGCCAGATTGATAACCGGCAGTTATACTGTTCCCTATAGAAACGTATCTTGACAAATCAGCGTTGCCGCTTTTTGAGCTGGGTCCTGTCAAATTCGTTCTATCCTGGCAGCCCGATACAATAAAAACAACCAATAAAACTACTGCAGTCCATTCTTTTAGGAAAAGAATTAAATTTAATAATTTTTTCATTTTTCAAATCCTTTCCTTTTATAAACTATATGATAAAGTTAATGAAACCAAATTCGCGTAGGCATTATAAGTGCCGTTAAAAGGACTATATGAATTTGGATTGGTACCAGCCGGAACAACATTCCCCGTAGCATAATCTTCTAATGAATTATTAACCGTTAACTGGTTGTTTCTTATAAACAAGTATGCTGCATTTAATGTTAACTTTCTTGTTATCTTATAACCTAAACCGCAACTAAAACCAAGCCTGTTGGATTCAGGAAGTGATGGGTTAACATATTCTGCTTTAACAGGGCTTTTATCAAAATAAATCCCGGCTCTTATATCCCAATCGGGATTCAAATTATATTCGGCGCCAAGACGCACTATATATGAATTATCATACATTCTTGGATTTGCTACAGATTCTTTAGGACTGGAAAAATTAAATGTCAAAGTATCATAACTTGACCATCCAACATACTGAAAATCAGCACTAAGTAATAGTTCAGGTATTATTCTGTAAGCTGCGCCGAATGCAAGATTTAAAGGAGCAGTTAAATCAGCGGAAACATCACCGTTTGGAAGCACTGAAGCAAGCTGTGAAGCGCCTATAGTAGACACAGTACCTTTGAATCTGTACAATATTTTACTGTGAAAAGAAACGCCGAATGAAAGGTTATCCGATGGTTTATAAAGAGCGCCTAAATTATAACCAAATTCAGAATTATCTTTCCCATTCATTGTTACTAAAGCGTCTCCTGCAAATGGATATTGTGAAGCTTCTTTGGTAATATTTACAGAAGCAAAACTGTAAACTAATCCTGCGCTTATTGAAAGATTATCAAGCAGGTTATAAGCCGCTACAGGGGAAATAGTAAAAACTTTTAGAGAGATTCCTTCAGCTAAATATTTTCCAACCCAGCTTGAATCCCATTGTGATCCTAAACCGAATGGACTAGTAAAACCAATTCCAAAAGCCCAATCCGAATTATATCTGTATGTTGCATAAAAATGGGTCGGGAAAAATGTCTGTTTTGTAGCGTCGTATTCTGTTACTTGAGGTGAAACGCCTCGGAAAGTGAACACAGGTGCAATTAAAGTACTGCCCAGCATAAAATTTACACCGGAGAATTGAGTTAATCCTGCCCCATTGAAATATATTGCGGAAGGATCATCGGCAACGGCAGTAAATGCTCCCCCCATACCAAGAGCTCGGGCGCTATTTTCATTTAACTGGAATCCGCCCGCAAATGCCTGGCTTAGGCTTATCGATAGAAAAAGAACGAAAGCAAGTATTTTTACTTTCACGTTTTCCTCCATTTGTTTTGTAATAATGAATTAATTATACGTTGATTAAAGAAATTTTGTTAAAAATCATAAAAAGCTATTGATACAAGAGACAAATAAATTACAATTTCTTATTATCAGTTTTTTTTGATAATAAGTGTTTGAAATTTATTTGTTAGTTGTCTTTTGCTTCTTGTTATTTTTACCAGTTATCTTTTTACAGCATGAATTAATTAACTGCAAACCAAATTGAAAAATTATTCAATTGTAAAGTGGAGCGTTCTTTTTCAATTATAGATCAATTCAGTTCATTTATTCTATTTTTTTTGAATTAAATAATAAGCATTTAATTCCTTTATTCCAAAAGATTTCTCTTTACAACAGGAGCGAAGTATTCTTATAGCAATCTTCCGGCCATTGGTAATTAATATTTCATTATATACAATTAGGTCTAATTTAATTCTGCTATTGTTATACCGTCTCCACCAAATTGTATAGGGGCAAAATAGAAATTCTTAACCCGTTCATGGTTCTTTAATATATCCTGTACTGTTTTTTTTAAAATGCCCGTGCCTTTCCCGTGTAAAATTTCTATTCTTATAAGTCCCGATGAATATGCATTATCAATAAATTTTATTACTTCAAATTCAGCCTCTTCAGGCTTTTCACCTCTTATATCAAGTCGCTGTTGAGGCATTTCAACATGCGGGATACTGTAAATTGTTCTTTCTTCCTTTTTATTATCTTTTTTAGAATGGACAAGATTATTTACCTGAATTTGCATCTTAACAGAACCAAATCTAACAGTTGCTTTCTTCTTATCTTTTGATAATTCTAAAATTTCTCCGATAGACTGCGTATCTTTAACCGTAACAGGATTACCAACATTAAAATTATAGTTTCCTTGATTTAAATCAATATCTTCTGTTAAAAAAGTTTTATTATTCTCCTTTATTTCCCTAACTATTTTTTGAGATTCTTTAATAACTTCGTTCTTTGCGTTGGATTCTTTCAATTCCTTTATTACATTTTCTATTTTGCGGTTTATTCCATTAATATAATCTTCTGCTTCTGCTTTTGTTTTTTTTAAGATTTCTTTTTTCTCACAGTTAATTTTTTCAATATTTTGTTTATAAAGATTAGATAACCCTGAGAGTCTTGCATTTTCAATTTCTGTTTTTTTTAATTTATCTTCAAGCTGCTGTGACTTTCGCTCAATATCCACAAGAAAGTTTTCAATCTTATATTTGTCCCTTTCAAGATAATTAGAGGCAAGTTCTAAAAAGCTCTCTGTAAGTCCTATTCGTTTAGCAACCTCAAAAGCATAACTTGAACCGGGAATACCCTGCTTGAAAACATAGGTCGGCTTTAGATTATGTGTGTCAAACTCCATAGCGGCATTCTCAAAACCTTCAAGAGTGTTTGCAATTATCTTTAAACTGCCGTGGTGTGTTGTTGCAAAAGCAGTAGCATTTTTATCGCGTAAGGTAATAAGCATAGCCGTTGCTAATGCTGAACCTTCCGCAGGATCCGTACCGGTTCCGATTTCATCAAGAAGAATTAAGGAATTGGAATCAGCACTATTTAAAATTCTATTGATGTTTGAAAGATGAGAACTGAAAGTAGACAAATCATCTTCAATTGACTGTGAGTCACCAATATCCAGTAAAATATTGTTAAAAAAATGAAAATTTGAATCAGTGCTTGCAGGTATGTGGATACCAGATTGAACCATCAAAGAAAAAAGACCGATAGTTTTTAATACAACGGTTTTTCCACCTGCATTAGGCCCTGTAATTAAGACTATTCTTTTATTTCTCACATTTATATTTAAAGGAACAGTATTTTCTCTTCCTAGTTTTTTCAAAATGATAGGGTGCCGACCATCATTTATCAAAAATGGTTTTTTATTATCTATTGCGGGAAATGAACCTATTATTTCAACAGAATATTCAGCTCTGGCAAATATTGTGTCTATATAAGAAATGACTTCAAGAGAATTCTTTAACGCCGCACTTAGTTCGCCAATCCTCTTAGTCACTTCACGTAGTAGTCTTTCTATTTCTCTTCTTTCGGCAAATGAAAGCGAAACAATATCGTTATTTAATTCAAGTGTTTCTTCAGGTTCGATATACACAGTTTGCCCAGTTGATGATTCCGAATGAATAAAACCGCGTATGTGCCGCTTGTGTTCGGATTTTACCGGTATTACAATTCTTCCGTCCCGAAGAGTTAAGTAATCTTCCCTGACAATATCTTTTTCATTCAGCGATTTTATGATTCGGTTTACAGAACGGATTAATTCATCGTTTTTAGAACGTATATCCCTTCTAATTTCTGCAAGTCTTGGACTTGCGCTGTCCTTAATTTCGCCGTTCTCACTAATTATTCTATGAATAAAATTTTCAAACAGCTTGTCAATAAAAAGTCTCCCTGTTAACTCATTCAGCAACGGCGCTGTTTCAATATTATATTTTAAATAATGGGCAAGATTACGGGAAATAACGGCAAGCTTCAGTATCTCCAAAACTTTTTTGCCTTCAATTATACCTCCTTCAATAGCGCTGGTGGAAATTATTATGTCAAGATCAGGTATAAATTCCAAAGGTGGAAAATCATTTTTTATTAATATTTCTTTAGCCTCGTTTACAATATTACCTTCATTTATTGTCTCTGCTAAGGAATTAAGCGGCTTCAAAAACAATATAAGAGATTTACCTTTTTCGGTTATGCAATATCTTGAAATATATTGAAGAATTTTCGGGTATTCCAGTTTCTCAAGAACTGAATCGGATATCATTGAGTGGTATCCTTTTCATTAATATAATCTTTTATAATCTGTTTTGTCTTTGGCGTATAGTTATTCAGATAATCAACCGTTGACGGAATTATTCTATAAACCTTGCTATAAAACAAAGAGGAATTTTTAATTTTTTTTGCGGGGGCGTTAAAAATATTCATAAGAAATAACAATGCACTTACAAAAAAAAGTATCTGAATTGTTCCTACTGTGCCGCCTATAATCTGGTTTATAAGATTATTCACTTTATCAAACGGGTGTATGACTCTTTTAATTACTGAGGATAAAAAGATAATGAAAAGGAATATTAATATTCCCGCAATAATTTCAGAAAGGTAAATTTCAATCCCGAAAATTTTTTCTAGTATTTTCCCCAGGTCGCCTGCAAATTTAACGGCTAAATAGATACCCAATCCGAATCCTATTAATCCTATAAGCTTTCTTATAAAACCGTCTTTATAACCAAGTATAAATCCAATAAGAGCAATAACTATAATTATAATATCAAGCAGATTCAATTGATACCCAGGAAATTTTCTACTGCGGATTTTACTAATTTACCGTCTGCTCTGCCTTTAAGCAGTTTCATTACCTGCGGCATTAGCTTTGGAAAATCCTCTTTGGATCTTGCACCGATGTTTTCTGCTGTTTTTTTTATTTCTTCTTTAATTTCTACTTCAGTTAATTGTTTAGGAAGATACTGCATGATAATCTGCAATTCGCTTTCTTCTTTAGAAGCCAAATCTTCCCTTTTAGCGTTTCGGTACTGCTCCACTGAGTCTTTTCTCTTTTTTGCGGCAGTGCTTAACAGTTTTATTTCTTCTTCAGAATTTAATTCTTTTCCGGTACCGCTTTTTTCAAATTCCAATATAAGTGCCCTAATTGACCGGACGGTTTCAAGTTTAAGCTTATCGCCTGATTTCATTGCGGCTTTAAGATCTTCATTTATTTTCTCTTTAAGACTCATTTTGCCCTCAGTATAAAAATAATTTTCACAATCGAAAAAGCAGGTTAATTTTTATAACCTGACATGTCGAAATAATAAATTTTGATTTTATCAAATATAATATACAGAAATTTGAATTTCTATTGATTACCACCCATTAATCCGGGGTTATTGCTTCAAACCTCTCTTTTAGCTCAATAATATTACCTGAAATAAAATTAAAATTATTAAACAAACTATAAATCAGTTCTCCTATTTCATACGGCTTTATCCAATTATTATAATTAGCAGATTTCATCCATTGTCGGTTTACTGGTGTATCTATAATATATGGCGCAATGGCATTAACCGATAAATTTATTTCTTTCCCTTCGATTGCAAGAGTTTTAACAAGAATATTAAGAGCGCTTTTAGAAATGCCGTAGGCAATTTTTTTAGACTCTGCATGAAAACCGGTATATGCCGAAGTAAAGCATATAGAACCACCCGAACATTCTTTAACTAATCTTGAAAAATACTTGGCAAGAAGGAAATTTGTTTTCAAATTTATATTAAGCATTTTTTCCAAATCGGATTCATCTGTTTCCCATAAGAACTTTCCTCCGGTATATCCTCCGATTGTACTGAATAGGAACAAAGTTTTATCACTATCAGGAATTATATGATTAAATGCTTCAACAACATTTTTTTCAATGGAAAGGTCTTGTGCTTGAATATTTTGAACATTTTGTCTTTCTATTTTAGTTTTTCCATCCCGATGTGAGCCGAATAAATATATTTCGTTAAATTCTTTTCCAATTAATATTTTAGCAACTTCATTTCCCAATGCGCCATAAGCGCCGAAGATTAAAAGTTCCTTTTTCATACCCTTCCTATAATTTTATTTATTAAATAATTCGATAAGATAAAGTTAATAAAACACCTGTCTGCATAAAAAGACCTATATCAAATGAAAGCGGCTAATTTTTTTAAATTTCAAATACTTAAATATTTGATAACCTAATAATATATATTCATATTTTAGTTTATTTTTCATAAACTCGTTTTACTAATTTATATTTTATAATACGGAGGTGAGATGTCCACTTTGATGGCAAGCATTTCAGGTGTAAGAGGAATAATTGGCGATACCCTTGATCCCGAAACAATTATTAAATATACGTCTGCTTATGCGAATTTTATTGGCAAAGGCAAAGTTGTTGTTGGGCGCGATGCTAGAAAAACCGGTGAGATGGTATTATCCTTAGTAGTGGGAACGCTTCTTGCTAAAGGTCTGGATGTAATTGAAATCGGCATTTGTCCAACGCCTACTGTGCAATACACGGTTAAAACTTTTAAAGCAAACGGAGGCATCGCAATAACTGCAAGCCATAATCCCAATCAATGGAATGCCCTTAAGATGTTGAACAGTACGGGACAATTTTTGTCACCCGGTGAATATATTCAATTCCAAAAGCTGCTTAATAATTTTGATAAAAATTATGCAAGTTGGAACGAAATTGGCAAAATAACCCGAACGGATGAAGGGCTAAAAAGACATGTTAACGATGTTTTTAACTTGAAGCATATAAATAAAGAAGAAATTAAAAAAAGAAGGTTCAAAGTATTAGCAGACTGCGTAAACGGTGCAGGAGTTTATATTATCCCTTCTTTTCTAAAAGCATTCGGATGTGAAGTTATTGAGCTGAACTGCGAAAGAACAGGCATATTCCCACGCTTGCCTGAACCTTTACCTGAGAATTTAACGGAAACGATGAAAGCCGTTAAACAGAGCCATGCGGACTTCGGCATTGTTGTTGATCCTGATGTTGACAGGCTTGTGTTGATAACAAATGAAGGTAAACCTTTCGGTGAAGAGAATACGATTACCCTTGCTGTGAAATTTATCTTATCAAAAGAAAAAGGAAATGTTGTTGTTAATCTTTCCACTACACGTGCAGTTGAAGATGTTGCTGAAGCAGAATGCCAGAAGGTATTCCGCTCAGCAGTAGGCGAAGCAAATGTCGTTAAAAAAATGAAAGAAGTAAACGCTGTTATTGGGGGGGAAGGAAGCGGCGGAGTAATTTATCCTGAATTACATTACGGACGTGATGCTTTAGTCGGAATAGCAATAACACTTCAGCATTTATTGGAATTTGGGGGCACATTAGCGGAATTGAAAGAAACTCTTCCTGCTTATTTTATAGCTAAGAAAAAAATTGAACTTGGTAATATCAATCCCGATAAGATAATAAATACATTAATTAATAGGTACAGCAAAGAAAATATAAACAAAGAAGACGGACTGCGTATTGACTTCCAGGATTACTGGGTAAATTTCCGTAAATCAAACACCGAACCCATTATAAGAATTATTGCAGAAGCGAAATCTCAATCTTTAGCTGAAGATTTGGCAAATAGATATGTTAATGAAATAATGGAATTGATACTTTAATACAGTCTGCTCCGCTTTTGTATATAGCTGAACAAGGCTTTATCAAAAGGAGTTGATGTTTCAATTAGATTGTATTCAATGTTGGAATTAAGGCATTCGGTTTTTATTTTATTTATAAATTCCGCCATTGCTTCCATATATATCTTCTGAATCTGGTAAGGTTGCGTGGTCAGTTCTTCATTCGTTTCAAGATCTTGGAAAATTGCTTCATTGCCAAATGCAAAATTTCGTTCAAACGGATCCAATATCTGAAATACAATCACTTCATTCTTCTGATACCTGAAATGCTTTAATGCTGATAAAATTGAATTAACATCATCAAAAAAATCAGAAACAATGATAACCAATCCCTTTCTTTTGATTTTCTCGGCAATGGAATTTAAGCACGACGACGTATTTGTCTTATCGGAAGCGGAAATACCGGTTAGCTGCTTCAAAAGTTCCTGAAGATAGGCTCTGCTGGTTTTTGGAGGAAAGTACTTATTAACTTTATCAGAATAAAGAGTCAAACCGACTGCATCCTGTTGCTTAACCATTAGATAGCTTAAGGCAGCAACTAGCGTAGAGGCATACTCCAGTTTTGGCATATTTCCTTCTGAGGCATAATGCATAGAGCGGCTTGTATCTAAAAGAATATAACTCTTTAAGTTTGTTTCCTCTTCATACTGTTTAATATAAAACTTTTCCGTTTTCCCATATGCCTTCCAATCAATATCTTTGATAGCATCACCCTGCTGGTACGAACGGTGCTCCGTAAACTCTACGCTAAAGCCATGATAAGGACTTTTATGCAGACCTACCATGAACCCTTCAACCACAAGCCTTGCTCTTAACTCTAATGAGTTAAGCTTTGAAATAATGGCAGGATTTAAATACTTCCTGTAATCATTGTTTAGTGGGGACATCGTCCTTTGAGTCTTGTTTCCTTTGAATAATTTCTGCCGGTGTAAGTCCCAAATTTTTTAACTCCTCTTTTACTGAAATAACTAATTCATTCTCCGGATACTTTTGAAGGAAAAGATTAAACGTAGCGGTAGCCTGTTGATATTGTTTTAAATCATTAGCTTGTATAAAACCCGACATAAATAACGCCCTGGACGCAAGTTTATCATTTGGATATTTATCAAATAGATTTCTGAATCGCTGCACTGCCTTTTCAAAGGACTGCGCATCGGTTAAATTTTCCTGCTTTACTTGTTTATTTTGATAAAATGTAGCTGTCTGGAACAAAGCAAAAGGCGCTTTGGTACTGTTGGGGTAAATATTTACTAAATTGTCATAAGCCGATATAGCAGTTTGAAAATTATTATCACTTAATGCTTTGGCGGCTTCATTTATATAATAATTTTCTGTCCTTTTCGTGCAGCCGGTTATAACTACTATAAACAAAGCCATGATAGTTAAAGTAATTTGCTTCATAAGGCGCTTCTTAATTTATTAATATATGCAAACTTATTAAATTAGACGTGAAGTATCAATTGACACATCACTCATTTAACTACTTGATTATTAAACTAATACTTTTATATTATACAGATACAATTTGTATTGAATTAATATAATCGATCGTATTTATTTTCTAAGCACCCTGTCATACGCAGATTAAAATTCTTGTATATGTAATAGTTCATAAATAGTTCATATTTATTATTATGTACTGTTAATATATTATACATGTCATTCATTTGAATAATTAATCTTGAATGTTGCCTATTTATAATATAATAAAGTAAAGATTAATTTCTCCAAAGTGAGAAGGATTGCTTTTAATTATCATATATGAGAACTTTATATTGTTATATTGCTTATATATCTTACAATATTATTTGGTTTACTTTTTGATAGTAAAATTAGAAAAATAAAAATTTTCTTAATAAATATTTCGGGGTAAAGATGAAAATAAATTTATTTACTATGTTGTCCATAATAATTCTGGCTACAACGCTTTCTTTTAGCCAGGAATATTATTTAGGTGTTGGTAATGGAACCCAGACTCAAGGATACTCCTGTTCGTCATGTCATACTGCCGGGAATATTGGAGAACCTGTCTATGATACCTGGAAATTCACCCTACACGCACAAGCCTATGATTCATTGAAAAACGAATTAAATTACTCTTGTTTACAATGCCACACTACCCAGGATTCAAGCTTAGTTAATTATGGCGCAAATGAATATCTTGTAAAAGATACTACTAAAAAGCTGGGTTATTCTATTACAGATACTGCTCATTTCAATAATGTTAAAAATATTCAATGCGAAACATGCCATGGCCCTATGGGGACCTCAAGCCGTGTTTTAGATGATGTGTACCATTTTTCTACAACTACAAACAAGCCGAATTATTCGGCGAGTTTATGTGGAGGTTGTCATTCAGGTCATTCTCCCTATTTTGAACAATGGTCGCTATCCGTACATGCAAAATCTACATCAGGTGCATGTTCCATAACTCCAACTATGAAATCATGCACAAAATGCCATGTTGCTCAAAACTTTGTCGCTTATGCAAGTAATCCTGCTGCATACAAAGATACAATTTTGGTGACTGGCGCTGATGTTCAGCCGCTTACTTGTGTTGCATGCCATGATCCGCATGATGCTAAATATCCCGGACAGTTAAGATTTGATATTTCCCAACCTCAAATTATATGTGATCAATGCCATTATGAAAATATTGATTCTGTTAATATAAATACTACACCGCATGAAACAACAGGTCCATGCTTAAGCGGCGATCCTTTGTTTGGATATAGGTATCCTGGACAAACTTATATCAATTCTGCTCATACTTATGCTGCAACGGAAAGATGCGTTAACTGCCATGTTAATATGACTCCAAATGCAGACGGCGGTGTAAATACAGGTCATACTTTTGAACCACGGGTTCAGGCTTGTGCAGGATGCCATAGCGATTATTACTCTTCTGTTGATACATCCAATCATGCAAAAATGTTTGACTACAGAGGAACACAAACTACTACCGATAGTTTAATAAATATTCTTCAAACTAAACTGAACAGCATGACGCACGCAGATTCTTTGACTAATTTATTTAAAGAAGCTAATTATAATTTAGCAGCCATAAATGGTGAAGGAAGCTTGGGTATTCATAATACTAGACTTGTTCAAAAGTTATTGAAGGATGCTATTGCAAGCTTTTCACTTACGGCAATTAAAAATGGAACTCTATTGCCGGCTAAGTTTGAACTTTGCCAAAATTATCCTAATCCTTTCAATCCAACAACAACTATTAGATTCTCTTTGCCTCAGGGTGGAAATGTCAGGATTACAATATATGATGTGACAGGTAAACAAATTCAGACACTTATAAATTCCTACTATGCCGCCGGTACATTTAACGTGAATTGGAATGCGATATCTTTCGCATCAGGTGTGTACTTCTATAGAATTGAATCCGGCGCTTATAATATGGTTAAGAAAATGATTCTGCTTAAATAATTTTTTAAGTCAAACTTGAGACTCACTTTCAAAGTGAGTCTCACTTAATATAAATTACCACAAGGAGGATAAATGTTCGGGAAAATAGCACTTACGCTCTTATTGATTACTTCACCTCTGCTCCTGGCTGAAATTGATTCTACAAACACTGACATAACAAAACATGGATTTGTCGGTAAGGACGTTTGCGGAATGTGTCATAGAAGCGAAAAAGCAGGTAAGCAGCTTGACATTTGGAAAGCCAGCCTGCATGCTCAAGCTTATAAAACTCTCGAATCCGATGAAGCTAATAAAATTGCCAAAGATAAAGGCTTTTCTACCCCCGCTTCTAAAACGGACGCATGTTTAAAGTGTCATACTAGCGGTTCTAATGCTGACTCAACATTAATAGGCGCTAAGTTTAAAGTTGAGGACGGGGTTCAATGCGAAACATGCCATGGTGCAGGTGCTGATTATAAAGCGATGAATGTAATGAAAGATAAATCTCTTGCTATAAAAAGTGGGCTTCAATTGCATGATGATTTAAATACTTTATGTGTCAAGTGCCATAACTCTGATAGTCCTACATATAAGGCAGCTCCTGATTTTAATGTAATGTGGGATAAAATTAAACATCCTATTCCTGCAGAAGCTAAATAATTAGCTAAAAAGTTTGGCGAAGTGGTTCTTGGTTAACCTCCCAATTTGCAAAGAAAAACAGGCATAAACCCGGCAGTGGAATTTTCACTTCGTATTAATATATAATTTATTAAAAATAAATTTGAAATTTCTATAGAATAAAAGAATTAACAAAGATGAAAAAACTTTTACTGCTCATTTGCTGCCTTATATCTACATCTGCGTTTCCCCAGGGCTTTAATATTAATGGGAGATTTTCTTCATCGGTTTATGCATTTGAAAGATTTGATACAACTTCTATTTCCGGTAATTACATTACCTCTTACCAGATGCTTAATCTGAATTTTAATAAAGATAATGTTTCAATCCGGTCTTTTATGAATCTTGAAAACGATCTGGGAGACAAAGTTGACGGTGATCCGATGATGAGGTTTTATAATTTGTACCTTGAAGTTCGCAATTTATTTGATGTAGCAACTATAAAATTGGGCAGGCAGCCTGTATTCAACAGCGCAGCAGGAGGCATATTCGACGGTTTGAATATAGACTTAAAAGAGGACAATTATAGATTTAATGCTTATGGTGGCGGAAATGTACCTGCATATCAAAAGCTAGAATTTACGGATTCATTAAAACAAAACTTTATTATTGGCGGCAAATTTTCTACTGACGCAATAACAAATTTCCTGGTTACTTTAAGTTATATTGATAAGAACTTTAAACCAGAATCCTATTGGGCGAACAGGCTGGATGCCCAATTAAACCCGATAACAGTATTAATTGAAAATAATTCCACGCAGTATCAGTTTGCCTCTGCAGAAGTTGCCTATGATGATTCGAAAGATAAGCTTTCAGTCATTTCGCATTATGATTATGATTTGAATTTTGACAAGACATCAAAAATTGAATTAGATGGAAGTTATTCCCCTTCGAACAAATTGAAACTGGATTTCTATTATAATTACAGTGACCCTCTTATTAGGTACAATTCCATCTTCTCCGTCTTCGATTACGGCAGTACCCAGGAAGTTGAGTTTGGAGCAGATTATATAATAAATAAGAATATTACACTAACGGGCAAATATGGAGATGTTGTTTATCAAGATGCCAATTCCGGAAGAGTAACTATTGGATTAAACTCTAATTACGGCACTTTAACTTATAGGAAAACATTTGGTTATGCAGGTGAACTTGATGCATTATCTTTATATTGGGCTAGTACCTTTTGCCAAGGTCTGTTAACCCCTTCGCTTGGAGTTTCTTATACAAATTACAAATTATCTCCGGATCCAAACCAGCCAACTTATGATCTTACTTCCATTCTTGCGGCAGTAAATATAAGACCACTGAACGTCCTTTCATTCGATCTTCAAGGACAGTATATGGATAATCAAATATATAGGAATGATTTCAGGTTTTTCTTTAAGCTCAATTACTGGTTTAATACTAATTTTTAGCTGATGTGATATGAAACTAAAATATACTTTATTCTTTATTCTTATACCCATATTAGGTATACTTTTATTTATTGCTTCCTGTTCAAATAGTGCAGGCAGCCAGCTTATGAAAATCCATTCCTTTGGAATGGGTAATAAAAATATTATTAAGTTTTCGCATAAAGTGCACAAGGATGTAGCGGACTGCGAATCATGCCATTCAGTTGTTAAAACAAGTAAATCATTAAGCGAAAGGTTAATGCCGAAACACGATAATTGTAAAGACTGTCATGACATTAATGACCAAAAAATTTGTAGTACCTGTCACTTTGATAATGTAAATGAGCCTTTAGTGCAGTATAAATCGGAAATTATCTTTGATCACAGCTCTCATATTTCACGGCAGAAAATAAAATGCGAAACCTGCCACAAAGGTATATATGATGTTGAGTATGCTGAAGATGCTCCACAGGTATTTCCTGCAATGGAAACGTGCTATACATGCCATAATAGCGGCATTGCAAATGACAAGAAAGCTGCAAAGAGCAAGGTTTCTGGCGATACCGCCGCAGGCCGTGTCGTTGCCTCTAATGCCTGCGAGACTTGCCATATATCAACGGCAGATTTAAAACCTCAGTCGCATAGAAGTTCTTCATTCATAGCATCTCATAAATTTGCTGCAAGAAAATTTAACCCTAATTGCGTAATGTGCCATGATAATGCTTCATGTCAGGAATGCCATACTTCTACAACAATGATTACTCAACAGAATACGTCAAAAGATTTTTACCAGCCTTATTCGCCCGGTAACTCAGGTACAGGGACACAACTGCAGCAGATAACGCGCGTTCATAGTTTAGATTATGCATATACTCATGGAATAGATGCAAAAGGTAAGACATCTGAATGCCAATCCTGCCATGAAACAGAGTCTTTCTGCATCAGCTGCCATCAAGGTAAAGAAGGTGATTATTCAATTGGGGGCATAGCTCCATATTCGCATCTTGAACCGACTTTTATGGTTTTAGGTGTTGGTTCAGGCGGCGGAGACCATGCAAAATTAGCAAGGAGAGATATTGAAAGTTGCGTTTCCTGCCATGATGTCCAAGGCGGCGATCCTATTTGCACCTCATGCCATACCGATCCAGATGGGATTCAAGGTACTAACCCGAAAACCCATCCTGCTAATTATATGAGGGGTGTGCACGGCGATTGGCATGATAGTCAGGGTTCTATTTGTTTCAATTGTCATACTGGATCTTCCCCGTCTTCTCGACCCGGTACTGGATTTTGCGGTTACTGTCATGGCACTAAATAACCTATGGAATCAACGATGAAATTCTATTTCCTAAATATAATTTTCCTGCTTTCGTTAGGAATTTTAATAGTCAGTTGCAGTGATTTGAAAACTAATCTGCCTGTTGAGGCTGCTTTATCAGTTCATGGTGCCGGATTCGCAGATCCCACTAAAGCAAATTTTCACGGCACATATATTATGGATAACAACTGGAATATTAAGCAGTGCCAAAGCTGTCATGCCGCTGATTTTAGCGGAGGAACAACTGGTGTAAGCTGCAACTCGTGCCATTCTTCACCTGGTGGACCAACTGCATGCAATACTTGCCACGGTAATTTTAATAATCTCACTTATATAGCCCCCCCGCGTGCATTAAACGGGGATACTTTGACATCATATATAGGAGTCGGCGCTCATACAAGTCATTTATATTCAAACACTCTAAGTACGGTTCCATGCCTAAGCTGCCATAATGTGCCTCAATCTGTTTTTTCAACAGGACATTTTAATTCGCCTGCACAGGTAGTTTTGCAGGGACTTGCTGCTTCTAATATAGCATCCAATGCTGCGTTTAATTCATCAAACGGATCTTGTGCTAATACATACTGTCATGGTAATTTTGCTTTCACAAAAGATTCTGCAGCTCCCGAAAATTATTTTGCTTTTACCGATTCTGTTATGGTTGGTAACAATGTAACAGTACAATGGACACAAGTTGGCGATTCGGAAGCAGCTTGCGGCTCTTGCCACGGTTTACCACCTAAAGGACATATAGGATATCAACAGTTTCCGATTAGTTCATGCCAAAGCTGTCACGCTGAAGTGGTTGATTATCTGGGGAATATTATTGATAAAACTAAACATATAAATGGTAAAGTTGACGTTAGAGGAGATTAAACCGCTCACCTTTTCAGTCCTTTTATAATATGTTTGCCGCCCTGAGTCTTAAAGGACGGTTTTTTTCTTAAAGTATTTCAAAATAAGTTAGATGAAATCCCTGCCTTGAAAACTACTTTTGATGCATTGACGCCGGGGCGGCAAAGAGCATACATCCTTTATTTTTCTGCACCCAAACAATCCAAGACTCGGAAGTCAAGGGTTGAAAAATGTATGCAGCAAATTCTCAATGGAAAGGAATTAAAGTATCAGTAAATTCGATAAAAAAATAAATTAATCAAACTTTAAGATATTACCTCACTTTGCGTTAATTCGAACTCCTTTTGGGATCGCATGTAACACTCAATAAAATAATCTAAGAACGGAAAAAACAAAAAATATATCAGAAAAGATTGTAAGTTGATCAATAGATTCCAAATAAATAATAAAATCTTAATTGTCAATAAATGGAGTAAAGACTGCCTGTCCCGATTGCTTACCTGCCTGCCGCTATGTGGGAGGGCATAGTTTATCCCAATAGGACCCCGACGCTATAACATTATAATATAATGCAAATGATTGAGTATATTTTTATTATGATATATCACCGCTTGAACAAATATTATTTCTTTATTTTATATGAATGCCTTATTTTTCCAATTATTTTAATCTATTCTTTTTCAAATATCAGGTAGGCTCATTTATGCATGTATTGGAAGTGAAAAACCTTGTAAAAACTTTTAACGGTTTGCGGGCTGTTGATGACGTCTCGTTTATCATACCTGAAGGCTCAGTATTCGGGCTGATAGGCAGGAACGGCGCTGGTAAAACTACTACTATCAGGATGATGATGAATATTTATCTGCCCGACAGTGGAGAAGTTTTGCTTCAAGGAGCTAAAGCCGGACAGGATTTTAAGGATAAAGTCGGGTATCTGCCGGAGGAACGAGGTCTTTATAAGAAAATGAAGGTGCTTGAAACGCTCCTTTTTTTTGCCGAATTGAAAGGCAAAACAGGAAAATCTGTGGAAAAGAAAGCCCTTGAATATTTGGAGAGATTTCAGCTCGCCGATAGGAAGAATTCAAAATTGGAAGATTTATCTAAAGGAAATCAGCAAAAAGTTCAGTTTATTATTACCATTCTTCACGATCCTGAATTTATAATTCTTGATGAGCCGTTTACCGGGCTCGATCCTATAAATACAAACTTGCTTAAAGAAATTATTCTTGAACTGAAGAAACAGGGAAAAGTAATTATCTTCTCTACTCATCTTATGGATTTTGCGGAAAGAATGTGTGACCATATTACTATGATTGATAAGGGCAAATTAATTCTTAACGGCTCTCTATCGGATATTAAATCACGGTATGAACAGAGAAATGTAAGCATTAATTACCTGGGAGATGTATCATTCCTGAAATCTAATCCTATGATAGAAAAAATTGTGGAATACGGTAATTCATCCTCTATTAAAGTAAGAGAACCGCAGCAGGTCCAACAGTTATTAAAGATTCTTGTTGATAATAATATTATTGTAACAAAATTTGCCGTAAATGAAATATCACTACAGGAAATATTTGTAGAGCTGGCTGGTAACAATAATATTAATGTGAATTCGGCGGAGGTAAAAAATGTTTAACAAAAGAACACTTTCGATAATTAAAAGAGAATTAAGAGAAAAGGTGCTTAGCAGAAGCTTTATTTTTATGACGCTGCTGATTCCCGTAATAATGTTTGGGTCTCTGGGTTTGCAAATGGTGTTAATTAATTACGATAGCAATTCAAACGCTTCTTTACAGGTTACTTGCGAATCGAGCCAATTAGCTGTCGCTGTGGGAAGCGAATTTGCTAAACTGCCGCAGGTAATAGATGGTAATTTCAAAATTACATATAATTTTATGCTTGAGAATGATTTTGAAAAAATGCTGCCGCTTCTAAAAAAAGATTTACTAAACGGTAAATTGACAGGTGTTCTTTTTATTCCTAACTCGGCGCTTATCGATAAAAAGATAAATTATTATTCAAAGAATCCAAATAATGCTTTACTTTTTAATAAATTCAGAAGTCTGATAAACTCAGCATTAATTAATCTCCATTTCTCAGAAAAACAGTTGTCTGAAAAAGAAATTTCTTATGCGGGCAAAGGGGTTGATTTTAATGGTTTCAGAATTTCCAATGATAAAAATATAAAAGCGGAAGGAATCGGAAATCAGGTTGTTTCTTTCCTTTTCACTTTCCTGCTTTATATCAGCTTATTACTTTCCGGTACAATGATGATGAGGTCGGTTGTTCTCGAAAAAAATAACAAAATAGTTGAAGTCCTTCTTTCTTCAGTCAATAGCAAAGAGCTAATGACCGGGAAAATTGTTGGAACAAGTATAACCGGGGTCGCGCAAATGGCTGTTTGGCTGCTCCCTCTTATAATGGTCATTTCCTCTTCATTATTTGTTCTTCCGAAAGATTTTACGATTGATATTAGCCTGTCGCAGGTAGCTTTTGTACTGTTTAATTTTCTTATTGGCTTAATTACGTTCCTCGGCTTGTTTGCAACTGTGGGTGCAATCTTTGATAACGATCAGGATGCACAATCAGGTATATGGCCTATTATGCTTTTAGTAATGATCCCTTTTTTTATAGGTATAACATTGGTTAATAATCCTGAAAATACGATTGGCATAATTGCATCAATGATGCCCTTTGCTTCTATAATTGTCATGCCTGCAAGAATGACTTTGGTTGATATTCCTTTCTGGCAATTTGCGCTTGCTGTATTTGTAAATTTAGCAACTTTAATAATAATATTTCCACTGGCAGGGAAAATATATCGCGTCGGGATTTTAATGTCCGGTAAAAAACCGAAATGGAGCGAAGTTATTAGATGGCTCAAATATAAATATTAATAATAAGTATGATTGAAAAATACTTTTCTCTCCGTGCAAACAATACAAATATAAAAACAGAAGTTCTGGCGGGAATAACCACCTTTCTTGCCGCTATGTATATAATTGTTGTTAATCCTGCCATACTCAGTAAAACAGGAATGCCGTTTGATGGCGTGCTTACGGCAACTATATTGGTTTGTGCATTCTGTACTATTATGATGGGAATTTATGCTAATAACCCAATCCTTGTAGCGCCGGGTATGGGGCTTAACGCTTATTTTACTTTCTCTGTGGTTATGGGGATGGGAGTAAAATGGGAAACTGCTCTCGGTTCTGTATTTTGGGCAGGAATTATTTTTTTACTATTATCAATTTTTAATGTCAGAACATACATTGTCAAAGCAATTCCCAAACAGCTAAGATATGCAGTTTCCGCAGGTATAGGATTATTTATAGCGCTGATAGGCTTGGTAAATTCTCATTTCATTGTCGGTGATCCCTCAACTCTCGTAAAGTTTGGGAAAATAGATTCTGTTACAATTACATTTGTTGTTGGGTTAATAATTACTGCATTGCTCATTATTAAACGGGTTAAAGGCGCGATGATTATCGGCATAGCATTAACAACTATCCTTGCTATTCCCATTGGCAGATTATACGGGGATGCTTCCGCTATAAATTATGGCGTGCCTACTTTGGTTACATGGAAAGGGATTATTTCTGCCCCAGATTTTAGTTTGATCCTAAAATTGGATTGTTTGGGTTCTCTGCAATATGCAATCTTGCCGGTTACTTTTACAATTTTATTTACCGACATGTTTGACAGCCTTTCAACTTTTGTGGGTGTTGCTGAAGCCGCAGATTTGGTCAACCCGGACGGCGAACCCAGAAATATTAAGCAATCATTGATAGTGGATGCTTTTGCGACAACATTCGCTGGTATAGTTGGTTCAAGCGCAGGTACGGCTTATATCGAATCTGCTGCCGGGATTGAAGAAGGAGGTCGGACCGGTCTTACTGCGGTTATTTCAGGGTTGTTATTCCTCCCCTTTTTGTTTTTTTCCCCGCTTCTTTCCGATATACCTGGAATTGCTGCTTCACCAGCTTTAGTCATTGTGGGTGTATTTATGATAAAACCGGTTCTAAAAGTAAATTGGTCCCAATTTGAAGATGCAGTACCTGCTTTTCTTGCATTAATTATTATCCCTCTTACATATTCAATAACTCAAGGAATTATTTGGGGATTCCTAAGCTGGACAGTTATAAAATTAGTCATTGGAAAAAGAGAAGAAGTTCCTGTTATGCTGCTGGTCATAGATGCTTTTGCGGTTTTGGCACTGTTGATTTAAAGTTAAATTAAATTTCTTAGCATTTTTGTGCATTTTACAGAGTGCTTCTCTGGGAGTGGTAATTTTCCCCCTCCGGTTCTGAATCTTAACAGTAATTTCACATTAGTGGATCATTTTTTTGTTGACTTTATGAAGAAAGTTTCTTAGATTTTTAGCAGATAATTTTAGTCTCAAACATTCATTAATCTGTCTAAATCGATTATCCTTTCTTCTTCTTGCGTTCTTGAATATTCGGAATATATAATTCAGCAATGAGTTAATTATTAATAATTAGTTAAACTTAAGTCCTTTAATTTCCGTCAAAGATACATATTTTAAATTTTACTTCAAGGTGTAAGTTATGGATAATCATACTCTCAAATTTCTGGTCGCAGAGAACGAATTTATACTCGCCCTGGAAATAAAACAACTAATTGAGGATATGGGTTTTAAAGTTACCTCATTAGTGAGCACTGGATTGGAAGCTATTACTAAATCTGAAATAGACAAGCCTGATATAATACTTATGGATATACAGTTAAGCGGCTCGTTAAACGGTATTGAAGCTGCGGAAATAATCAGCTACAAACATAATTTACCGGTTATTTTTTTAACTGATAGAAGTAATGAGCAAATTCTGCGGCAAAGTAAATCAGCATCAAATCATTTGGCTGTAAAAAAACCTATTGATGTGCTTCAGCTTTCAGAATTAATTAGGCAAATCCAAAATGAAGTTAGATTTTCACCTAACTCAAATATTTCACAGCCGTCTTCTTTTACACTTTAATCCTGTATACAATACCTATAATTAAATCAAAGTTGTATTTCTCCCTCTTGGGAGGAGTTTCGGGGGCGGGTATTTTTTTATTTAGATATATTTACACGCTTATCTATCCATTCAATTATTTCTTTCATTATTTTATGGATTGAATTTATAGGTATATATAAAACCTTTTTCACCCATTATGATTCCGCCAATCACCGGGTATAATATGCTCACTGAATTAAGAATTTTATCCGAAGTATTACTAACGGGATTACCCTTTGAATCTTCAAAAAAAGCCGGTCTTATAATTATATCGGTAAATAACCCCGCCGGTATTCCTATCAAAAATCCCATAAAAATGCCCATGGGATGATTTATATAACTTACTTCTTTTAATTTCAAAACGGGCAAAATTCCATTTTTGCTAAAAAAAAGGACTGCACTTATCGATGAATCCGTACCTAGATTAATTTTCTTTGCTGTTGCAGTGTCCCCATTATTTAACAAAATTGTAGCGGAAAGATCAGACATATCGGTACCGTAATATTTAATATCTTTAATATCGGTTTTACTTAATTTTACCTCTTTCCGTACAATGGTGAAAAAAGTAAGAGAATCGTTTGAAACATTTGCTCCTTGATTAGCAGTAAATGAGCTGTCATTAACAGTAGTAATTCTAAGTATTTTGCCGCCGGCTGATTTATTAAAGTCTTCGTAGAATTTGTCTTTTGAAGTGAAGTCGCTTAAAGTATAAGTTGATGAACAACTGATAAATAATATAGAAATAACAACTGATATTAAATAATTGGATTTCATACAAACCATTCTAATAGTTTATGTAAATAATTAATTTGATGAAACCTATTATGAGGATAAATTGTAAGTCCCGTCTTAAGAAATCCTTGTATTGCTTACCAATTTTTTCCCTATAATGGTTACCATATCTATATGGCAATTAAAGCGCTGCAACCTGATTAACTGAAAACTATTGAATTATTCAATAACCGTCAAGAAAATACTTAACAAGGCTTATTTCACGTTCATTGAATCTTTCAATATTTAAATTTTTCAATCTTTAAATTTCTACTATCGTTATTTATCTCTTTCATTACATTTCTAAAAACGCCGAGCGAGCGCTGGCTTAATAAATCAATTTTAATTAATCCCAGGTCCTCTATAGGATACATGTCGGGTTGCGTAATTACAAGTCCCAGTCCTTTGTTCTTGGCATATTCAAGGGCAACGTAATCCGTAATGGGCTTTTGCGTAATTACAATGCCTGAAGGATGAATGCTTAAATGACGGGGGTAAGAAGACATCCGGGATGCAATTTCAATAATTGATTTCCACGGTTCGGAATTGAAATTAAGCGATTTTGTCTCCGGGAACTTTTCGGCAATACCAACCAGGTTTTTAGCGCTTGTCCATGGAATGAATTTGCTGAACTTTGATATCTCGCCTTCCGAAACTCCAAAGACTTTTGCAACTTCCCTGAACGCAGAACGGGCACGAAAAGTTACGGTAGTTGAAATCATTGCAACTCTGTTGTATCCGTATTTTTCAAAAACATATTTAATTATTTCATCCCGCTCTTTCCATGAAAAATCAAGATCACAGTCCGGCGGCGAAAGCCTCCCGCGGTTTAAAAAACGCTCAAAGTAAAGATTATAATATATAGGATCAACTTCCGTAAAACCGAGGCAGTAAGAAACAAGGCTGTTTGCTGCAGAGCCGCGCCCGATGTGCATCATGCCGCGGTTCTTTGCTTCGCGGACAATATCCCATACAATAAGAAAATAATCCGAAAAGCCCATTTCATCTATTACTTCAAGTTCGTACTGAAGCCTCTTAACTGCCTGATCGGTAATAGGCTTATAACGCTCTTCAAGACCACGGAAAGAAAGTTTCCACAGAAATGAAAAAGCCGTTTCTTTATCCGGCAGCGGGAAAGAAGCAAATTTTAACTTACCGGGCTCAAGGTCTACATTGCAAGACTGTGCAATCTTCTCCGCATTCCAAACAGCTTCGGGAAGAGCTCTCCAATCCTTCTTTAATTCTTCCGGACTTTTAAGAAAATATTCCTCGTCAACAGGTTCTTCCGGCGGAAGATTATCAAGAGTCCTGTTTAATCTTATTGCCAATACAACTTTGTGCAGAAGATAATCTTCCTGCTTTATAAAATATGCGGGATGTGAAGCCGCAATTTGAAAACCGCCGCTCTTGGCATATTCGAAAAGTTCGCGTGTCTTCTTTTTCTGCTTTTCAGTTATGATTAATTCGATAAAAAGATTTTTATTCAGCAAAGGATTAATCCTTATCTGCTTAAGAAGCTCAATTGATGAAGTTAAAATAAATACATCATCAAGCGGCTGGCAAAATATTCCGCAAAGAGAAAAATCTTCTTTCAGCTTTCTTGAAGTAATTATTTTGCAGATGAGCGAATATCCTTTATTATTCTTTGCTATGAAAACTGCATTCAGCTTTTTATCTTTCGGATCGTCAATCCATGCGCCCAGCAGCGGCTTTATATTTTGTTCGGCTGCGGCTGCAGCAAATTGAATTAACCCGTACATCGCATTCGTATCCGTAAGTGCTGCGTAACGGCTTCCCGATTTTTTTGCAAATGTAACTAATTCATCAACAGGGATGGTTCCTTCAAGAAGTGAATAATATGAATGTGTATGAAGACTGAACATAATAAATCTTTGTCCCTAATTTACTCCGATATAAATAGCTTTGCTGCCGTATTTGCCGCGTATCTTCATTACGGCACGGAGCATACGCTTCCTTATTATTTCTTCATCCTCAAACAAAACTTCCTGCTCGCAGAAATGACTAAGCTTGCTCAGGTGAATGCCTATAAGCCTTATGCTTACCCTGCGTGTGAAAGCCTTGCGGAACAAGTCCGCGGCAGTATCAAAAACCACCTTATCATCGTCTGTCGGCTTAATTGTTTTTGCTCTTGTTATGGTAACAAAGTCGGAATAGCGCAGCTTTATGGAAACAGTTGAAGCCTGCCAGTTCTCATCCCTTAAAAGCTGGCAGGCATAGCCTGTAAGTTCAAATATAAATGCTTCAATTTTAGTTTTGCTTATAATATCTGTATCGAACGTTGTTTCCTTAGAAATGCTTTTTCTCTCAGTCCCGCTTATAAAAACATCATTACCGTGCCCGTTTGCTTTTTCCCACAAATCAACGCCGGATTTGCCTAGAAGAACCGCCAGGTAATCGGATGAGGCGCCGGCAATATCACCTGCAGTCTTAAATCCGCGCGAACGGAGAAGAGGAAATAATTTTTCACCTACACCGGGAATTTTTTCAATCGGAAGCGGGGCAAGGAATTCTTTTTCACTGCCGCCGGGGACAAAAGTTATTCCACGGGGCTTCTTATAATCCGATGCAATTTTTGCAATTGATTTGTTGGATGCTATGCCGATTGAACAAGGCAAGTTGAGCTGTTTCCAAATTTCCAATTGGATTTTTTTTGCAAATGAGATGGCATTCCCGTAAATCCTTTCACAGCCGCTGAAGTCTAAGTAAAATTCATCAATTGAAGCCTGCTGAACTGACGGAAAATATTTTTCAAGAATTTTCTTTGCCGCCCGTGAGTAGCGCCCATATTCTGTCCCGTGCCCATGAAGATAAATACCCTGCGGGCATAAACGGTATGCGGTTCTAATCGGCATAGCAGAGTGCAGCCCGAACTTGCGCGCTTCATAACTGCATGCGGCTACTACTCCCCTTCCGTGTGGGTCGCCGCCGACAATAACCGGCTTGCCTTCCAGCGAGGGGTCTAAAATACGCTCTACTGAAACGAAAAAAGCGTCCATATCAAGATGGAAAATCGTTTTCATAATAAATTGCCTGAACTAAATCATGGTCATATTATATAATAATAGTGCGTAGCAACCTCCCCTTAATCCTCTCCATAGTAAGGAGGGGGCGGCTTTAGCCGGGGGTGGTAAACGCAATAGGCATCAACCCGATAAAACCAATGTTTAATTGATTAGTTCATAATTATTTTATTTTTAAGTTAAAGGTGATATTATTAAAATAACCTCTTTGCGTCTTTGCAAGAAAATATTCCTCGCAAAGGTGCAGAGATTATAAATTGTTAACTATACTATTTATACGATTTAATATTTTTTTAAAAACTGTCATTTTAAACGTTTTTACTATTGATAAAATGAAAAATACTTCATAATATAGTGCTCAAATGTTCACCTAAATATGGAAAATTTTATTAACACAAGCAAGAGCTTTTTATTGGATATGGCAGCTTATAAACTGCCGAATGCCCGTATAGCCCGGATATTTGACGCCATTCCCAAAATAATCAGGGAAACCGGCTTCAATATGTTCGATTATCAGAAAGTCTTTAACGATGAGTCGACGAAAAAATTAATACGGGAAGGGTTAACCATTGGCTGCTTTTATATTGAAAGCCCGGGTATGCGCTCACTATTAAAGCGGCTTAACTGCGATACGTTTGAAATGCTTACTGCTGCTTCGTCTGTTATCCGCCCGGGCGTTGCGGAAAGCGGAATGATGAAGGAATTTATCCGGAGGCATAAGAACCCGGGGTTAAGAAAATACCTTGTACCTGAAATGAAGAAATATTTGGGCGAAACTTACGGCGTTATGATTTACCAGGAAGACGTAATAAAAGTTGCGCATCATATTGTCGGTTTAAGCCTTGAAGAATCCGACTTGCTTCGACGCGCAATGAGCGGAAAAATGCGCTCGCATAATGCAATGCAGATGATCATCAATAAATTTTTTGCATGCTGCAAAGACAAGGGTTATACGGATGATATTTCGCAGAAGTTATGGAAACAGATAGAATCATTTGCAGGCTACGCCTTTTGCAAGGCACACAGCGCATCATTTGCAATCTTTTCATTTCAGGTTGCATATTTGAAAGCTCACTATCCCGCCGAATTTCTCGCTGGAGTCCTGTCCAACGGCGGAGGTTATTATTCGCCTGCGGTTTACATAAGCGAATGCAGAAGGCTAGGAATAAAAGTGCTGCTCCCTTCGGTTAATGAAAGCAGCTATGAATACCGCGGAAATCATAATACGGTAAAAATTGGTCTAATGGCAATTAAGAATCTTGAAAAAGGATCTTCCGATGCAATTATCCGTGAACGAACCCGGAATGGAAAGTTCGTTTCACTTAAAAATCTTCTTGAAAGAACTAACCTAAGCTTTACGCAGGCGGAGATACTTATTAAATGCGGCGCAATGGACTGCTTCGGACAAACCGGACCTGCTATGCTCCGCCTGATTGATATCTACTTCGGCAGCAAAATATTATTAGATAATGAAAACGGCTGTCTTTTTGCAGACGAAATGCTGCAGCTGGAAAAAGAAGCGCTGACGGATAAGCAGTTCAGCATTGAAGAAATATGCGTTAATGAGTATGAAGCGTTCGGATATATGGCGACAAAACATCCCCTTGAATTTTTTACGGATGAGACCAGCGCAAACGGCATTGTCAAATCGCCGGATATGGTAAAATACAATAACCGCAAAGTTAAAATGATTGGCTGGTACATGGCGTCGAAAAGAATCCGGACAAGCAAGGGCGAAGTAATGAAATTCCTTTCCCTCGAAGACATGTATGGTACTTTTGAAGCGGTGCTGTTCCCGGGAACATATCAAACTTATGCAGAGTTGACCTTATCGATGGGACCATATTTAGTTGAAGGACGGGTCGATATGGAAAACGGCGGCAATATAATCGTTGAAAAACTTTCCGTGCTTGCAGCTGAAAAAGCAAAATCAATTACACAAAAAGACAGAACCGGCAGCAGCTACTTTGGCGACCCAGAAAAGCCTGCTAACTATGACGAACTATTGATTGTAAGCTCGCTCGACAGCGAAAAATTAGTTCAGGCATATCTTGGATAAACGCGGGTAAGCTTTAAGCAGAGTGTCCGGGACCTTTACCTTTATCCGTTCTTTAAGCATGTTAAAAAGTTCCAGTGCATTTGCTGCTGCATCGCCGTGGGGATGATTATTAAAGATAATAAATACTTTTTTCACTGCGTCTAAAACTTCCTTTACCTTCTGTTCAATTTCTGTAAGCTCTCCGGGTGAATAAAGGTAATCGTACCTCTCGCTTTGCTGTTCATAAGATTGGCTTTTACCGAAATTGTTTATTGATTTTGCCCATGCTTTTGTGTTCCTGCCGTGAAACCTGATGTACAAATTATCACCCGCGCATAAAGGATTAAATTCAATTGCTTCGCCTAAAACAGGCTGGTCTATTGCGCATAATGAGCTCCTGCTGTGCCTTATGAATTCAAAAAACCTTTCTATAAGCCAGGATTTGTGCCTTACCTCCACAAATTTATCATACCCGGAAAAAATCTCTAATAAATTTTTCACATGATTTGCATTTTCTTTGTCCAATTTAAATGAATAAGGAAACTGCAAAAGCAATCCCCCTAATCTTTCCGCTTTTTGAAGTATATCAAGATTATATTGAACAGATTTTATCTGCTCTTTATAATATTTTTTTTTGTGCGTAAAATCCTGATGAAGTTTTATAGTAAAGAGAAAATCTTCCCTGTTTTCAACTTTATTTATCCAGCCTTCAACAATTCTATGATTTATATATGTATAATAGGTCGAATTAACTTCTATGCAATTAAAATATGCGGAATAAAATTCAAGCATATCAAAATCTTTTGATTGCCCCTTAGGATAAAAACTGCCTACCCAATCCTTGTATGACCATCCCGCAGTTCCTGCGTAAATCTTTTCCATATATATCCGGAATCTCTTCCCTAAAGTTCAAAATAATTCACAACAAACATAAAGAAAATCTCAATGTTTAATTTATATTATCAAGAAGTAAAAAATCATTTTCTTTGTAATTTGAATTTCCGCTGAACATTTTATTTTTATAACTGCATACTTTTAGTAAAGGGCATATACTGCAGTTTGGCTTTGCAGGTTTGCAAATTTCTCTGCCTAACCTGATTAAATTTGTGTGAAACGAATGTGCGATATCATCAGGCATATTTTCATTAAGCAGAATATATGTTTTATCAGGCATATTTGTAACGGCTATATCAATCCGGTTTGTTATGCGGTGCACATGGGTATCTACCGGGCAGATATTCCTTCTCAGCGAAAAAAGTAATACACAGCTTGCAGTTTTTACGCCTATACCGTTATATTTTGTAAGTTCGGTGATTATATCGGCACTATTCATTTTTTTAAGATAGTCTAGTGCTATTCCCCCTTTTTCTTTTTTCACTAAAGTAAGAAATTCTTTTATAGCACGGGATTTTTGTTTTCCCAATCCGGCAGTTTTAATAAGATTTTCGATCTTTTGCCGCGGAAGTTTTTCAACCAGGTTCCAGTTGTTATATTTTCTTTTTAAGTTCTGATAAGCTTTATAAGAATTCTTATCATTTGTATTCTGGGAGAGTATTGTAGCTATAAGAAGGTCTACTGGTTCCGGTGGTACTTTTAATCGCGGCGGAATTCCATATTTTTTAACAAGTAATTTATTTACAAGACTTATTTTTTTCTTTATCTCATTCATTATAGTATTTAAAGAAGTTAAACAAAAATAATTATTTATTGTGTTAATATATTAACCTACTGTAATCATTGAAACGGGTATTAAATGATATTTGTCTTTATTTCCTTTCCCCTAACTAATGGTTATGGGTTGCTTTATCTATATCTAATAATTCTCATAATTTACAGATTTTAATTAATCAATAGAAATGATTGTTTTAAAGCAGCCCACGAATTTATTCGTGTGGGATATGATAAAAAAATTATATCAGTCGTTTTAACGACTTAAATGCGCTGCACAAATAGTTAAATAATTGAACTTATCCCTGCCTATAGGCAAATCGCAACCCTCCCCTAGATACAAGAATATGAGAAATTCTATAACTTTCAAGGTCCCTCTCTTAGAATGAGAGGCATTTAGGGTGAGTTCTTCTTCTCGTAAATAGTTTATCTCAACTTCTAATAATTATAGGCTCCTTTCTTCATATTTAATGATTCTCATCATTTACTTTCTTTGATACGACAAAAGTCTATATTATTTTTACTGAAATATTATGTTTGTAGTCTGTTAAAAATATATTTAAATGCTGTTTAACTAAAATGGAAAAGAAAAAGTTTGTTATTATCGACGCAATGGCGCTTGCTTATAAGGCATATTTCGCTTTTATAAACCGCCCTTTAGTTACTTCTAAAGGCGAACCAACATCAGCAGTGTTCGGTTTCTTGAGCCAGCTTATTAAGATACTCGGAGATAATAGACCCGATTATGTTGCCGTTGCTTTTGATTCTAAGGAGAAAACATTCCGGCATGATAAATTTAAGGACTACAAATCATCGCGTGCTGCTATGCCTGAAGATATGATTCCTCAGATAGATAGGATAAAACAAATTATAGAGATGTTAAACATTCCCATTTATATCCTTCCCAGGTATGAAGCCGATGATATAATAGGAACTGCCGTAAAGGAAGCGGCTGAAAAAGGGCTGGAGTCTTTTGTATTTACTCCGGATAAAGACTTTAATCAGCTTGTAAGTGATAATGTTAAAGTTATACGCCCGGGAAAGATCGCAGATGACATTGTGATTTTTGATGTTAAAAAAGTTAAGGATGAATTCGGTTTTGAACCGAAACAGATGATTGATTACCTTGCTTTAATCGGCGATTCTTCTGATGATATTCCCGGAGTTGCGGGAATAGGACCCAAAACTGCTGTGCCTCTAATCCTGAAATATCACTCGGTGGAAAACATATATAAGCATATAGATGAAATTGGCAAAGAAAGTATAAAGAATAAATTATTACAGGGAAAAGAAAGCGCCGTTATCTCTAAAGATCTGGCAACTATTGACTGCAATGTGCCTCTTGATTTTGATTTTGAAAAAGCCAAATTCCAAAAGCCTGATTTTGATAAATTGCGCCCGGTATTTGTTGAACTGGAATTTAAAACTTTATATGGCAATCTGCTTAAAATATATGATAATATAGGTGAGCATCAAAAAGAATTAGAAGATTCGGCGGGCGATGAGATTACCGTGTTTGATAAGAAAAATGTTTCGTATAAACTTATTACTACTGTCAAAGATGCAAAAACTTTGGCTGAAAAACTTAACGGACAGTCTCTTTTTGTATTTGATACAGAAACAGACGGCCTTGATTGTTTTAGTCTAATAATGGCAGGCGCTTCTTTCGCATTTAAGCCTGAGGAAGCTTTCTTTGTTGCCTTAAATCCTACAGTACATAAGGGTGAATTGTTCTCAAAAGAAATAAGCGACAGGCTTGATTTATCAGACTTCATAAAAATATTCAAGTCTGTTTTTGAAAATAAAAGAATTAAGAAAGTCTGCCAGAACGGTAAATTTGACATTGCTGTTTTAAGAAGCCAGGGTATAAATGTTGAAAATTTTTATTTCGATACAATGCTTGCAAGCTATATTATTGACCCTGATCAAAAGCATGGTATGGATGATTTGTCGCAGAAATATTTAAAGTACAAGCCTATTCCACTTTCCGATTTAATCGGCGCCAAAAAAGATCCTTCAAAAATATTTGATGTCGATATTAATACGCTTGCCGATTACGCCGCCGAGGATGCGGATATTACTTACCGCTTGTATGATATTTTAGACAAGGATCTCGTAAAAGAAAAGTTGACAAAAGTGGCTTTTGAAATAGAATTTCCCCTTGCACCGGTACTTGAAGATATGGAACGTGAAGGCATATCTGTTGATAGGTCTGCGCTTAATTTAATTAGTAATGATCTGCTTATTTTGATTGTTAATTACACATCGGCGATATATAAATCTGCCGGCAGGGAGTTTAATATTAACTCTCCGCAGCAGCTTCAAAAGATTTTGTTTGATGAGTTAAAATTAGCCACAGGTAAAAAAACCAAAACAGGCTTTTCGACTGATGCACATTCTCTTGAAGCGCTTAAGGGAGAGCACGAAATTATCGATTTGATTCTGGACTATAGACAAATCTCCAAATTGAAATCAACCTATGCCGATGCTCTTCCTAATTTGATAAAACCCCAAACCGGAAGAATTCATACAAGCTTTAATCAAACGGTAGCTTCTACAGGCAGATTATCAAGTAACGATCCCAACTTGCAGAATATTCCCATCCGTACGGAAAAAGGTAAAGAAATAAGGAAAGCATTTGTCCCCCGTAATAAGGATTATGTCCTTTTGAGCGCTGATTACAGCCAGATAGAACTTAGAATTCTTGCAAGTATTTGTGGCGATGAAGGATTGATAAAAGCATTTAAGCGCGGAGAAGATATTCATCGCAGTACTGCTGCTTTAGTCTTTATGGTTAAGCCGGAAGATGTTACTCCGGATATGCGAAGAAAAGCAAAAGAAGTTAATTTTGGAATCTTGTACGGTATAGGCCCCTTTGGATTAAAGACAAGACTTGGAGTAACGCAGACACATGCAAAAGAAATTATAGATACTTACTTTAATACCTTTAATCGTGTAAAGAATTTTATGGATGATTCTGTTTTAAGGGCAAGGGAAAAAGGTTATGCTGAAACATTATACGGCAGAAGAAGATATTTAAGAAACATTAACAGCAGCAACAGGGTTGTAAGGCAGTTTGAAGAAAGAGTCGCTATAAACATGCCTATACAGGGAACTGCCGCTGATATGATTAAACTTGCAATGATAAATATTCATAAGGAGCTGGAAAAAAGAAAAACAATGACCAAAATGGTTCTTCAGGTGCATGATGAACTTTTGTTTGATGCTCATAAAGATGAAGTGGAAGAACTTAAACCGGTAATAAAAGAATTAATGGAAAATGCTTTGCCTATGAATGTGCCCATAATTGTAGAAATTGGTACAGGTGATAACTGGCTTGATGCTCATTAAAATTTAATTATGTAGATATGACGTTCATTAAAGAAGATATAAAGAAAATATTATGCATAAAGCTCCGCGGCATTGGTGATATAATTTTATCTACAATTATTCTCAATAATCTTACAGCTTATTTCCCCGGTGTAAAGATTGATTACTTGACGGAGACATTTGCTAAAGATGCAGTTGAAAATAATCCGCTTGTTAATAAAGTGCTTACTATTAAACATCACGGGTTCCCGCTGAAAGTGGCTCTTAAAATCAGGAAAGAGAGATATGATCTTATTTTAGATTTATGGTCGAATCCACGGAGCGCCCAGATTACTTTCTTATCCGGAGTGAAATACCGGGTAGGTTTTTCTTACCGTGGAAGGAAATATGCTTATAACATTCTTGCTCCGTCGAACAGAGGCTCGCATCATTCCGCAGAGCATAATCTTGAATTGTTGAAAGTATTAAGAATACCGGTTATATCTAAAAAGATTCATTATTATGTTTCCGCAAGTAATAATAATTTTGGTATGGATTTTATAAAAAAGAATTTCCCTGGCAGCATAAATATTACCGGTATTATCCCTTCAGGCGGATGGGTTTCAAAGCGGTGCGATGCTGTTAAGTGGGTAGAAATATGCAAAGCTTTGCATAAAAGATACAATATGATGTTTTTAATTTTAAGGGGACCGGGTGATGAACAGGATGCAGGCTGCATTAAGCGGAAATTGCCTGAATCGGCTGTTTTGGCTCCGGCAACAAGCGTTGCAGAGATGTCGGGTTTGATTAACAATTGCAGTCTTATAATTGCTAATGATTCCGGTCCAATGCACATTGCGGCGGCTTTGGGTGTTCCTACCTTAGGTTTGTTTGGTCCTACAGACCCTAAAATGCATGGACCTTATGCGGATAATTCCTCTTATGTGATAAAAGAAGATTTGTTTTGCATAAGCTGCAATAAGATGGTTTGCCCTTATATGCATGAATGCTTTATCCATATGAATATCGACAATGTGGTTGATAAAGCTGGACAAATTATATCGAAGTCTAAAATGATGATATAAATATTTTGAAATAGTCCGTCTCCTCGAACCTATGGCTCATTCATCCTTATTAAGAAGATGATTTTATATTGTGATTAAAAAATATTAAAGCTGAATGAAAAATATTGAATTTATATTAAAAAACTTATTGCTTAGGATATTGCTTTTATTAAAAGGTAAATCAAACTTTTCCGTAAATAATTCTTTTGATGAAAATTCTAAAATATTATTTATACGGCTTAACCGTTTAGGCGATGCGCTGGTAACTACTCCTCTGCTTCATGAAATCAAGCAATCGTTGAAGAGTAAAATTTATGTCTTAGCCGATAAGAAAAATTTTATGGCTTATTCCAATAATCGGGATATCGATGAGTTGATAATATTTGAAAAAGGGATTAAAGGCTTGTTCCATATTCTAAAATTCATAAAAGCTAATAAAATTGATACGGTCGTTGATCTGCACGATGACGTTTCTACCACGGTCAGCTTTTTAATTGCTTTATGTAATGCGCAAAATAAATTCGGCTTGAAGAAGGAGAACAAAAGTATCTACACACATACTGTACCAAGGCTGGATAGCAATATTCATCATGTTGTTGATAGGATTATGCAGATTTCAAAATTGTTTAATTTACAGCCGGATAAATCCCTTGTAAAACTGCACTATTATCTTGATAAGTTATCAATCGGGAATGCGGATAAATTTATTTCAGAAAAGTTTGGAAATAATAAATTCTTAGCCGGTATAAATATTTCCGCAGGCAGCCATGCAAGATTTTGGGGCATAAATAATTTCAAAAACCTGTTAGACTATTTATCAGATTATGATATAAACATTTTATTGTTATCTTCTCCAGAAGATTCCGAAGCAGCCTTTATTATAGCCGGTAATGAGTACAGCTATTTTTATTCAGATAATTTCAGCGAATTTGCGGCAGTTATTTCAAAACTTGATTTGCTTTTCACACCCGATACTGCCGCTGTTCATCTTGCTTCGGCATTCGGCATTCCTACATTCGGAATCTTTGTGAAATACAACACAAAGGATATTATTTGGTCACCGTATAAAACAAAGTTTAACTGCATTGTTACAACCGCTAATACCTTAAACGGTATAACGGTTAAGCAGGTAACCGCCCGGTTAAAACCGTTTCTTGAAACAATAATATTGGAACGTAATGCTTTTAAATAACATAAACCCTTTTTTCTTATCCGGAAGAATAAACAGACCTTTGATTTTAGACGGCGCTATGGGCAGCTTATTGCAGCAGATGGGCGCTGAAGTTAATAATTCAATGTGGATGTCTTTGTTAAATATAGATAAACCTCAATTGGTTCTGAATGCCCATAAGCAGTACGTGCAGGCAGGAGCAGATATAATTACTACCAATACTTTCAGAACAAATCCTGTAGCCGTAAATAAATACGGTAGGAGTTTAAATATTAAAAAGCTTGTAAGAGAGAGTGTGAACATTGCAATTGAAGCGGCTAAAGGTTTACCCGTTTTTATAGCAGGCTCAAATCCTCCTGCGGAAGATTGTTACCAGTATAAAAGAAAAGTATCTTTTAAAGAGCTTAAAACAAATCACTGTAGACATATTGATCTGCTGATGGAAAGCGGATGTCATTTCATCTTAAATGAAACACAGAATCATTTTGACGAAATAAAAATAATTTGTAATTATTGCAGTAAAAATAAGATTCCTTATGTCTTAAGCCTTTCTTTTGATGAGAACTATAATTTGTATTCCGGTGAAAATATCGGTGATATACTTCATTATATTACCGGCTTCTATCCTCTTGCAATTGGTATTAACTGCGTAAAGCCTCGTACATTTCTAAAATTTATTGACCGCTATAATATAAATTACAATTGGGGATTTTATTTAAATTGCGGCAAAGGAGAATTTAACGACGTGAATATTGTATCCGGAGTTACACCAAATGTATATTTAAGAACAATAAAAAAAACTTTAATCAAATCACCTTCATTTGTCGGCGCTTGTTGCGGTTCAACACCTGCGCATATAAAAATGATAAAAGAATTTTTAGATGGAAAACATAACAATTAAAACGCCTGCCAAAATTAATATTGGCTTGAACATAATAAACAAGAGACCTGACGGCTACCACAATATTGAAAGTATATTCTACCCCATAACCCTGTTTGATGATATTTCTATTGGATTTTCGGACACTCTTTCCATAGAATCCAACAACAGTCAATTAGTCAGGGAAGATGGTAATTCTATCATAAAAGCAATATACATCATAGAACAAGAAATAAAGAAAAAAGTAAATGTAAAAATCTACTTAAAAAAGAATATTCCCATCGGCGCCGGCATGGGCGGAGGCAGTTCCGACGGCGCTGCAACACTTGCAGCATTAAATGAATTATTCGATTTAAAGTTTAACAAAATTAAGCTGAAAGAATTAGCACTGCAAATAGGCTCGGACGCCCCATATTTTATAAATCCTGTTCCTTCGATTGCTCGCTCGCGGGGCGAATTATTAGAAGAAATACAATTTGATTTACACTACCCTGTTTTGATTATCAACCCGGGAATTCACATATCAACTAAGTGGGCATTTGAGAATCTTACTATGTATTCGGGTGATAAAATAATAAGCGGTATTTCTGAGTTTGATACTATTGATGTTCTGAAAATAAAGAATATCCTTACGAATGATTTTGAAAAAGTCGTCTTCCCTGAATATCCGGAAATCGAGAACATTAAAAATCAGCTTTATGAATTCGGGGCAATATTCGCCCTTATGACGGGCAGCGGATCAACCGTATACGGTATCTTTCAGGATACAGCATCTGCTGAGAATGCAAAATATAAATTCCCTGATAATTATTTTAGTTTTATTTCCTAACTCACTGCTCCCTCATCTATCTCTAAATAATTTCTTGATGAATTTAATTTTACTGTAATCCCTATCGGAATGGTTATGCTGTCTTTTATATGCCCGTGCTTAAGATTATAAACAACAGGAATTTTGAGACTTTCAAAATAATCTGCAATAACTTCACCAAGTGTTAAAGTCTTTTTTGCCGGATCTGTTTCATTACAATCTGTAAATGCGCCTAAAACAATTCCTTTGACCTGTTTGAATACCTGCGCAAGTCTTAACTGGTTAAGCATTCTATCTATCCTATAAGGCACTTCGCCCACTTCTTCTATTAAAATAATTTTATCTTTTAATTCTGGAAGATAATTTGTACCGACAAGCGAGGACAGCAATGATAAATTTCCTCCGACAATTCGTCCTTTGGATGCGCCCTTAACTATGGTTATTATTTTTTCATCATCTGGCTGATGTATTTTCCCGAATTTTTTATTTGATGTAATCATAGCCCAAAATATCTCTTCCGTAAAACTGCTTACTTCATCTGTAAAATCAATGGCAAGCATGGGCCCCGCAAAAGTAATAAGTCCGGTTCTGTTTAGCATTGCCATCTGTAAAGCAGTTATATCGCTGTGCCCAATGAAGATTTTAGGATTATTTTTAATCAGTTTGTAATCGATTTTATCCAGTAGTCGCGGGGAGCCATAGCCTCCTCTTACACACATTATAGCTTTTATATATTTTTTCTTAAACATATAGTGAAAATCATCCGTTCTCTCATCATCATTCCCTGCTAAATAGCCGTGCGTTTTACCTACATTTTTTCCGATTTCTACTTTGTAACCGATTTTTTCAAGATACTTCACTCCTAACTCAACATTTGTATAATCATCTGTAGAAGAAGCTGGAGAAATAATTCCTATCACATCTCCCTTAGAAAGTTTTTTGGGCTTAATAATTTTCATAAATTACCATTGAAATTAATTTATAATTTGAGCTGTTTAATATTTTAAAGAATTAACTTTTAATAAATAACTATTATTAGGAAGCGTTCTTATGAGCCCAACTAACAAATTGAAAAATAATAAGTTATCGCTTAAGAATAAAGCATTGGCAATAAAATTATTACTAACCGATAACGACGGCGTTCTAACGGATACCGGCGTATATTATTCAGCTAAAGGAGAAGAATTGAAAAGATTTTCCATCCGGGATGGTATGGGAGTGGATCGACTTCTTGCACTTGAAGGGGTGGAAACCGGTATTATAACCGGCGAAAAATCGGGTAGTGTTATCAAAAGAGCCGAAAAACTAAAAATTAAAGAACTTTACCTTGGTGTTAAGGACAAGGAAACTTTTTTTTGTAAAATCTTGAAGATAAAACGCTTAAAAAAAGAAAATGTAGCCTTTATCGGGGACGATGTGAATGATTATAATCTGCTTAAGGTAGTAGGTCTTTCCGCCTCTCCTGCGGATGGTATGAAAGAAATACGGGATATTGTGGATTACGTATGTAAAAATAAAGGGGGCAACGGCGCATTCAGGGAATTTGCAGAATTGATAATTAAATTAAAGAATAAATAACTTTTTTTTATGAAAAAGATATTGAATATTTCGCCAATACCTTTCACTCGGTAGAGAAAGCAAAAACACCTCCAAAAATGTAAACGGTTGCCGCAAAGCCATATTTTAATGAACATTAATTAAAACTTGTGTTTCAAATAGATGTTAAAGCCAGGAAAGATACCTCACTTAATAATTTTTCACAAATTTCTGCACTATTAGAAGCGCTAAATTTCTAAGTATACTCCCTTGCTTTTCTTAATTTATTTTCTTTTATTTAGTATTATTCCTTAATAATTTATAGCCGCCTTTAAACTTGATTTTCAGTATTTCACAATTTCCAAAAAAGTGCCTTTAATTGTATATATATACATTATTAATTTACAATTTAATAATATTTGACATTATAATTGTATTCTTATACATTTTTTTATTGACAAATATCCTATTTTATTTTATATTTGTTCTAATGAAATTTTATATTTTACATACAATTAAACAGAAAAACAGCCCTGTTTTTCAGTACCCTCAAAGCATCCGCCGTATGCCGCGTCCCCTTATGGGGTAATATATTCTCTACCAGTAAATAGTTTCCATGTTTTTTTGTATAAATATAAATATTATAAGGAGTTTTTTATTATGATTTCAGTCGGCATTCTTGGTGGCAGCGGCTACACAGGAAAGAAATTATTACAATTCTGCAATTCTCATCCTTTTATTAGCGATTATAAGGTTTATGGACTTAAATCAGCAGGTACCTCGTTATCAGGGCTTTTCCCTGAGCTGGTTGACCAAATCACAGATTCTAATGTTGAAAGCATCGATAATATTTTAATTTCACATGATTTATACTTTATTGCCCTGCCTCATGGCGAGGCGCTAAAATATGTTCCGGCATTTATTATTAACGGTAAAAAAGTAATTGACCTCGGCGGTGATTTCAGGCTTGATTCTAAAGAAGAATACGAAAAATGGTATGGCATTCCTCATACTTCTTCCGATTTATTGAGTCATAAGTTGTACGGTCTAGCCGATTATTATGGAACTCAATATTCTAATATTAATTTAATTGCCAATCCGGGTTGCTATCCAACCGCAACTTTATTGGGACTTCTGCCTTTTGCTGCTGGTTTTGCCGACGAAATAATTTCCGCAAGCACAATTGCTTATTCTGGAACAAGCGGCGCAGGCAAAACTCCAAAACAGGAACTTTTAATGGCTGAAATGGATGGAGATGTTTCCGCTTATAACGTAAATAATCACAGGCATCAGCCGGAAATTTTGCAAACATTAAAGAAATTAGGGTTTAATTCCCCATTTTCGTTTACAACACACTTACTTCCTGCTGCGGTCGGCATTTATGCCACTACATCCGTACATTTGAAAAATAATGTCGATGAAAAAACTGTTAAAGAATATTATAAATCATTTTATTATAATTCTACGTTTGTACGACTGCGGGATGTACCGCCTCACATGGGCTGGGTCGTTAATACAAACTATTGCGATATAAATATTTCCATTAATGGAAAAATCATGATTATTACTTCAACTATTGATAACTTAATTAAGGGCGCTGCCGGTCAGGCTGTTCAGAATATGAATAAGCTTTTCGGTTTAGATGAAGGGCTTGGAATAAAATCTCTGGGAGCTAAAAATGTATCAGTTTATTAAGAACGGCTCCGTTACAAGCACAAAAGGGTTTAAAGCAGCCGGATTTCATTGCGGCGTAAAAGAAAAAAGTAAAAAACTTGACCTGGCGCTTATCTATTCTCCAGTACCATGCTCTGTCGCGGGTACTTATACTCTTAATAAAGTCAAAGCCGCTCCCCTGCTTATTTCTATGAATACGGTTAAAAAAAGCAAGTTTGTTAAAGCTGTAATTGTTAATTCGGGCAACGCAAATGCATGCACCGGCGAAGAGGGTTATCTTGATGCGCTTGATATGCAGAAAAAATGCGCCCATGAATTGAACATTAAACAGAATGAAGTATTAATTGCATCTACAGGCGTTATAGGACAAAAATTGCCTCTTGATAAGATTAAAAGTGGTATTGATAAAATTATTCCGCAACTTTCCGAAAATGGCGGAATTGACGCTGCAAATGCTATAATGACTACTGATTTAAAAGTGAAATCTTTTGCCCTCAAAGTTAAGCTTGCTTCGGGTAAAGTTACAATCGGCGCTATATGCAAAGGAAGCGGAATGATTATGCCTAACATGGCAACTATGCTGGCATTTATATCTACCGATGCAATAATTGATAAATCAATTCTTTATGATATTCTTTTATCCTCTGTTAAAAAGAGTTTCAATAGAATATCGGTTGACGGCGATACAAGCACTAACGATATGGTGCTTTTGCTTGCCAACGGCGCTTCGGGAATTTCAATTGAAAAAAATTCCGGTGATTATAATTTGTTTAAAGACGCTCTTGACGGTATTTGTATAAAGATGGCTAAATCAATTGCCTCTGACGGCGAAGGCGCAACTAAGCTTATTACTATCAATGTAAAGCGCGCTAAAACAGAAAAAGAAGCCGATATTGTAGCTAAATCAATATCAAATTCTCCTTTAGTTAAAACAGCGTTCTACGGTGGTGATGCAAATTGGGGCCGGATTTTAAGCGCTGCCGGGCAAAGCGGCGCCGATATTGACCCGGCAAAAGTTTCTATCAGTTTTGATAAGCTTCCTGTTCTACTTCCCAATTACAAACTTGTAATTGATGAAGTGAAGGCTGCAAAGATTCTTGCAAAGCCTGAAATTACCGTCACCGTTGATCTTGGAAACGGTGTAAATGAATGTACATGGTGGATGTGTGACCTTTCCGAAGATTATGTGAAAATTAATGCCAATTACAGAACTTAGGCAAAGAGGAATAAATATGAAAATTTCACTTATAAAAATAAGCGGCAAAACAATAACTGAATTTTTAGATTCTGATAAATGGATCAGAACAATTAAGTGCCTGAAAAAAGAATATGACGGAATTATTTTAGTTCATGGCGGCGGCAAATCAATTTCAGAATGGTCTGAAAAATTAGGACTTGAGAATAAATTTGTCAACGGTCAGAGAGTAACTACCATTGAGCAGATGGAAGTTGTTGCTGCCGTTCAGGCAGGCATGCTTAACAGTCAGCTGACTGCTAAATTAAATGCTTCCGGGCTTAATGCAATGGGGCTATCCGGTATTGACAGGGGCACTTTCAAAGCAGAATATTTTAATAAGGACCTCGGCTTTGTAGGAAAACCCCAATTAACCGGTTCGCCGGGCTGGATTAGGAGTCTGATAAAATCCAATGTTATCGCTGTATTTTCAAGTATATGTATGGATAAGAACGGCAATTTGATGAACGTTAATGCGGATGTATTTGCAGGTGCGCTGGCTTCTGCTGTTAACGCAGAAATAGTTTTCTTTGTATCCGATGTTGAAGGCGTTAAGATAAACGGTTCAGTGAAAAATACATTAACCTGTGAAGAAATTATTTCCGGGATTGCTAACGGCGATATTACCGATGGTATGATTCCTAAGCTCCAAAGTTGCATGGAACTCCTAAATAAAGGAATTAATAAAATCTGGATTGGCTCACAAATAGAAAACCAATTCGATTTTGAAAACGGCAATGCCGGTAACGGTACATTAATTATTAATAAGGTTGTAAAACAATATGAACTACTCAGGATTGCTTAATACATATTCACGCTACCCTGTCGAATTTGTCAGTGGAAACGGCCCTTTTCTCTATGATGTGAACGGTAAGGAATATATCGATTTTTTATGCGGTATTGCCGTTACCGGTTTTGGACACAACCACCCAGCGATTAAATCTGAAGTGTTAAAGCAGATCAATAATTTTTGGCATGTATCAAATCTTTTTACTTCCACTCCGCAGGAAGAACTTGCAAGGAAACTTGCTGAACGTTCCGGTCTGAATTATGTTTTCTTCAGTAATTCCGGCACTGAGGCGATTGAAGCTGCAATTAAATTCGCACGGAAATGGGGTAAAGGAAAGTCTGAAATAATTTCAACTGTAAACGGTTTTCACGGCAGGACTTTTGGAAGTCTGTCCGCTACAGGTCAGCCGAAATTTTGGGAAGGGTTCAAACCTTTAGTGCCCGGTTTCTCTCATGTACAGTTCGGCAGTATTGTGGCAATTCATGAAAAAATAAATGCAAATACAGTTGCCGTAATTGTTGAAACAATTCAAGGAGAGGGCGGCGTAAATGTTGCTCCTGAAGGTTATATTAAAGCTTTAAGGGAATTATGTACGGAGAAAGAAATATTGCTGATAATAGATGAAGTTCAAACCGGCATTGGCAGAACTGGAAAATTCTTTTCATATCTCTATGATAATATTGTTCCGGATATTGTTGCAGCTGCAAAAGGTATTGCAAACGGTTTGCCTCTCGGCGCTACAATTTGCTCTAAGGAAGTTGCCAATGAGATTAAGCCCGGCAACCATGGCTCTACATTCGGCGGGAACCCTGTTGCTATTGCAGCCGCAAATAAAGTTGTCGACCTTCTTAATGATGATAAATTGAAGGAAATTGCTCAGCTTGGTGATATCCTGCAGGATGCCTTGCATGGTCTCAATTTATCTGAAATAAAAAATATTAGAGGCAAGGGACTGATAATTGGCGTTGAATTTATCGAAGGAATTTCTGCCAAAGTTGTTGCGCTTAGACTTCTCGATAAAGGATTTCTTGTCGCTACTGCCGGTGATTCGGTGTTAAGAATTCTTCCTCCTTTTGTTATTACTCAATCGGAATTGATGAAATTCCTTTCAGCTTTAAGAACTGTTATTCAGGAAATCTCTAATAAATAATTTATTATTAATAAAAACCCGGTGGCTGTATGTCCGCAAAACTTAAAAGATTAAATAGAATAAAAGAATTATTGAACTTTAAAAACATTTCGTCCCATGAAAGTTTGGTTAATTTTCTTGCCGATGAAGGTATCCGGGTTACGCAAGCTACATTAAGCCGTGACTTTGCAGAGCTGGGAGTGGTTAGAACTTTTACGGAAAGAGGCCCGCGCTATATACTGGATGCTCACGAATCAGGTAAGCAGATTGCAAAGCTTATCGGCTTTGAGATATTAAGTGTTGAGCATAACGAATCATTGATCATAATAAGAACGTTAGCCGGCAGGGCGCAGGGTATTGCGCATTTTATAGACCGCCTTAACAATCCTGAAATTCTTGGAACTGTAGGCGGGGATGATACGGTTTTATTACTTCCAAGTTCTCAGAAAAATATTCCCAATTTAGTGGCTTTAGTCAAAAAGATGATGACCGAGTTAGTCGGCGATAAAAATTAATTTTATGTAAGGAGATGTGAATATGGCTAAAAGAAAAATCGTTGTTGCTTATTCCGGTGGCTTGGATACTTCCATAATGGTAAAATGGTTGAAGGATAAGTATGATGCGGATATTGTTACGGCTACCGGCTTCCTCGGTCAAGTAAAAGAGATTGAGGGTGTAAAAGAAAAAGCTTTAAAAACAGGTGCGGTTAAAGCTATAGTGCTTGATTTGAGAGAAGAATTTTTAACCAATTATGTTTGGAAAGCATTAAAAGCAAGCGCATTGTATGAAGGTGCTTATCCTATGGCTTGTGCTATAGGAAGACCCTTGCTTGCTAAAATGCTTGTTGATGTCGCTGTTGATGAAGGTGCAGATTCGGTTGCTCACGGCTGCACAGGCAAAGGAAATGATCAGGTAAGATTCGAAGTCGGTGTTCAATCACTTGCTCCCCGGTTAGATGTTATTGCTCCGTTAAGAACGTGGGAATTTAAAAGCCGTGAAGAAGAAATGGAATATGCCAGGAAATACCACATCCCGGTAAAAGCAACCAAAGAAAACCCCTATTCTATTGATGAAAATCTTTGGGGCATTGCCGTTGAATGCGGAGTCCTTGAAGATCCAACCAGTGCTCCGCCTGATGATGCTTACCAGATTACCGTTGATCCTAAAAACTCGCCTGATACACCTGCTTTAATAACCATTGGTTTTGAGAAAGGTGTACCAGTAAACTTAAATGGAATTGAGTTAAGCGCTGTGGAACTCGTATCTCAATTGAGAGATTTAGGCGCCGCTTATGGAGTCGGCAGACTGGATTTAATTGAAAATAGGGTCGTAGGAATTAAATCGCGAGAAATTTACGAGGCTCCTGCTGCCGTTATTTTACATACAGCTCATTCTGAATTAGAAAGATTAATTCTTGATAAAGAAACTTTTAGATACAAACAGAATGTTTCAAATAAAATTGCTAATTTAATCTATGATGGTTTATGGTATTCACCCTTGTTCAAGTCCCTGTGTGCATTCGTTGATGCTACTCAGGAAAATATTACCGGTGAAGTTAAGCTTGAACTTTATAAAGGAAGCATCAAAACTTTATCCAGAAGCTCTGTTTTCAGTTTGTATAATAAAAATCTTGCCACTTACACTGTTGAAGATACTTTTGATCATAAATCATCCGATGGTTTCATTAAAATATACGGACTTCCTTACAAAACAATCGCTTTAGTCAAAAACCCGGAAAAAGAAGAGGTTACTGTTTAATGTTATGGGGCGGAAGATTTAAAGAAAAGCTAAATTCAAAAGCGCTGAAATTTTCTTCTTCCTTAAAATTCGATATAATTCTTCTTTGTGAAGATATTGAAGGAAGTATAGCACATGCGGAAATGCTGGCGGCTGTAAATATTATTTCGAATGAGGAAAAAGAACTAATAGTCCGGGGGCTTAAGAAGATAGAAGTTGATTGGAACACAAAAAAATGGTTCCCCGACCCTGAATTGTACGAAGATGTTCATTCCGCAGTTGAATCAAAACTATTTGAACTTATTGGGGACACTGCCGGAAAATTACATACAGGCAGAAGTCGCAATGATCAGGTGGCAACAGATTTGATGTTGTGGATTAGGAAAAGCAGCAGTCTTATTCATAAATTACTTTGTGAATTCCAAAAAACGCTTCTTGAAATTTCTTCCGGTAATACGGGGACATTAATTCCCGGTTATACGCACTTTCAACGCGCTCAACCTATTTCCTTAGCTTTTCATTTACTTGCCTACGTCGAAATGCTTGAACGGGATAAAGCAAGGTTTGAATTTGTGAAACATTCCGTCAATCAATGCCCTCTTGGTTCAGGCGCATTAGCAGGATCAACACTTCCTTTAGACAGAGATTTAACTTGTAAATTACTCGGCTTTACCCAACCGACGGGAAATGCCCTTGATTCTGTTTCAAACCGTGATTTTATCATGGATTTTCTGAATGCCTGTTGTATAGGTATGATGCATTTAAGCCGTTTCTCTGAAGAAATAGTAATCTGGTCAACTTCGGAATGGGGTTTTATAAAACTCAACGACAGTTTTACTACAGGCTCATCTTTAATGCCCCAGAAAAAAAATCCTGATATGGCTGAACTTATAAGAGGTAAAACGGGAAAAGTTTATGGGAACTATATTGCTTTTGCTTCAACTATGAAGTCCCTTCCGTTAAGCTATAACAGGGATTTGCAGGAAGACAAAGAACCATTGTTTGATTCTTTTTCCACTTACTCGGATTCTCTCGAAATTATTAACGATATGCTCCGGACCGCAGAATTTAATAAAGACCGATTTACTGAAGAACTAAAAGGAGATTTTTCACTTGCTACCGATCTTGCAGATTGGCTTGTTCAGAAGCAAATCCCTTTTAGGGAAGCGCACAAGATTGTTGGAAACCTTGTTCGGAAGTTTGAAAGCGAAAGAAGGAACTTTAAGTCAGCAACGCTAAATGATTTAAAAAGTCTCTCTTTAGTGTTTGATGAAAATGCCTTGGAATGTTTGAATATGGAAACAGCTTTGCAAAAGAAGAAAACTTCAGGTTCCCCAAACCCCGCTGATGTTAAAGAAAGAATCGATTTCTGGAAAAAGAAACTTATTTAATTACTATCCGGCTTCTTTTTCTTCCAGCACATAAGAATTATAAATTATATAATATTCCTGATCCCATTCAGTCTCTTTAGAAATACTTCTTTTATTTCTTTTTTCTAGATGGGGCATGATCCTACGGCTATGAATTTCAATTGCTTTTTTCAGATTAGATTCTTTTAAAAGTAAGTCGTTTTTATTGGACGATATTTTATTATCCATGTGTGCCTTTGTAAAGTTGATCTTTACTTGTTATTTATTTTTTTTATTATTTTCTCTACAAAAGAAGTCCTTTTTCTATTACTTACAAGTGATTATGTACACAAATTATAATCGATAAAATCTGCATAAAATTTAGCTTTTTGTAGGAATTTGTTAACATTATCACATTTTGAACACGTTTCAAATATTTCAATCAAATCTCTGTATTCCTCTAATCATTTTTCTATTATGCCTTTAATCAATATTTATTATTATAGTTTGAAATATTTTCTCAATAAGTTTATCTTTATGTTAATGATATTGAAAGCAGTGATTTAAAAAAACTTTTCCCCATTTAATATGAATCTGCCGGTTTATTTAGATAATCAGGCAACTACTCCGGTTGATCCTGAAGTTTTTGAAGCAATGAGACCCTATTTCTTAGAGAAATTCGGCAATGCTTCAAGCAAGAGCCATTCATTCGGGTGGGAGGCTGAAAGCGCAGTAGAAAATTCAAGGAAAATAATTGCTGGCTTTATTAATGCTAAACAAGATGAAATATACTTTACAAGCGGCGCCACGGAATCAATAAACTTGGCTCATTTCGGAATTGCCGAAGCCTATTTGTCAAAAGGTAATCATATTATTTCGACTCTTGTTGAACACAGCGCCGTTAATGACTCACTTCATCTATTAGAGAAAAAAGGATTTGAAATAACCTTTCTTCCTGTAAATAATAAAGGATTATTAGATATCAATCGATTAAATGATTCCATTAAAGACAAAACCATCTTAGTTTCGATTATGACTGCTAATAATGAAATTGGAACCATAAATAATATTACTGAAATAGGAAAAATTTGCAAAAAGCATAATGTAATTTTTCATACGGATGCAACTCAAGCATTAGGAAAAATACCATTTGATATTCAGGAATCAAATGTTGGTATCGCGTCCTTTACCGCACACAAGATCTACGGTCCAAAAGGAATCGGCGGTATTTTTATTAGCAATAATAACCCAAAAGTTAAAATTGTTAAGCAATTTTATGGTGGACATCAGGAAAAAGATATTCGCCCCGGCACTTTGAATGTTCCGGGAATAGTTGGGTTCGGCAAAGCAGTGGAAATTGCTTCGCTTGTGATGAATGAAGAATCAAATAGGATAAAATATCTCAGGGATAAACTTTATAATGGATTTATTTCTTATCTTAGTGATGTATTATTAAACGGCTCTTTTGAAGATAGACTGCCGAATAATTTAAATTTGTGTTTTAAATATGTAAGATCGGAATCTTTTTTAACAAGCCTGCGAGATATTGCCTTGTCTACCGGTTCCGCATGCAGTTCCGAAGTGCCAAAACCGAGCCGTATTTTAAAAGCTATTGGACTTTCCGATGATCTTGCATATTCGTCAATTAGATTCGGGCTTGGAAGGTTTAATACCTGTGAAGAAATTGAATATACAATTTCCCGTGTTGTAGAAACAGTAAATAATTTAAGAAGCATATCCCCTGCCTGGAGATTCGGGAAGGAAACGTCGGTAAAATAAAATGATAAAGGAAATAAATTTGAAATACATTGAATTAATAAAGAATGATTACAAAATATTTCTTCAATTTTTAAAAGCAAAATATCCCATATTTCATAATTCAAATTTTTTTCCCAGGGAACTTCAATTCGGCGCAGCTAAATACATGCAAAATAAAGGGATAAAAATATCTTACGGACAAGCTGAAGGACTCGCTAAAGCAGTGGGTTCATTTCTGGAGCAAGAAGGTATCTTTGTAAGAGTTAATAACCATGGCTGGAGAATAAATTACAAAGAATTTGTGACGAAGGTACCAGGAGACCCTTTATAAAGAGTTCCAGATCATCAAAAGTGATATGTGCCTTAACAATTTAATAAATATTTTTTCATATTTAACAAGTAAAAAGGATAGGACTAATGTCAAATACTCAAACAGAAGCTGAAATAAAGGTCACAGAAAAAGCAGCCGTCGAAGTAAAAAATATAATGAAAGAAAACAATATCCCCGATGGTTATGGATTAAGAGTTGGAGTTAAAGGCGGCGGTTGCTCGGGTTTAACATATACGCTTGGTTTCGATGAGGAAGTTAAAGAAGGAGATACTGTAATTGAACAGAACGGAGTTAAATTATTTGTCGACGGAAAAAGCCTTTTTTATTTATCAGGTACTGAATTGGATTTTACCAGCGGGTTAAGCGGCAGAGGGTTTGTTTTTAATAATCCTAATGCAGCTAAAACTTGCGGCTGTGGCGATTCATTCGGTGTTTAAAAGTACCTATCGGTACTGTTAGTAATTGCATTATGCCTTAACTTATTTACTTTCAAAAAGATTTTTTTAATAACTTATCGGAGAAAAAAATGGGTAAATTCGAACTTCCTAAATTGCCGTATGCTTATGATGCCTTAGAACCTTACATTGATAAAGCAACAATGGAAATTCATCATTCAAAGCATCACAATGCTTATGTCACAAACCTGAATAATGCAGTCGCTGGATCGGAACTCGAACATAAAACTCTTGATGAACTTATAAAAGACGCTTCTAAATTCCCGGTTGGTGTAAGAAATAACAGCGGCGGCGTTTTTAATCATAATTTCTTCTGGACAATATTGAAAAATAACGGGGGCAGCGCTCCGTCAGGCAAGCTAGCCGAAGCGATAAATGCTGCTTTTGGCTCGTTCGATGAATTTAAAGCTAAATTCAGCAATGCTGCTGCTACACGTTTTGGCTCAGGCTGGGCGTGGTTAATTGTTCAGAACGGCAGGCTTGCTGTCACTTCGACTCCAAACCAGGATAATCCTTTGATGGATCTTGCGGAGCAAAAAGGCGTACCTATTTTAACGCTCGATGTTTGGGAGCATGCTTATTATTTGAAATATCAGAATAGAAGACCGGAATACATTGAGAATTGGTGGAATGTTGTTAATTGGGAAGAAGTTGCTGCAAAATTTGCACACACGAATTAAAAAATTAAATACTATCTCCTGCTAAGCTTTAGCTGTAAGATTATTCTTTGGCTAAAGCTTTTTTTTATTTATGCCAGTTTAGCAATCCCGAAAGCCTTCGGGACTAAGCCTCTCACAACAAAAGACTGTTAAGTCAGTAACTGCTGAGGGAAGATTATATAAAATAAAAAAGCCTTCTATTTTAATGAAGGCTCTTCTTTGGCGGAGAGGCCGGGATTCCTCCATAGGAGTCTTTGGGAGAACCCGGGGTAGAGTTTAATCTATTCGGCGGTTTAGCATGCCGCCACGGCGGGGTTAGCCACTCATCCGGTGAGAAAAGTTGAATAACTTTTGTTCAAATAAATAATGACTGTAAAATAAAAAGACCTTCAATATTTTAAAAGCTTTGTCTTAAGCTAATCCCTTACATCTTCCAACTAATTGGCTCCATCATGAAACATTTATACTAGTGTTCCTAAATGTTTATAGTGGCAAATGCACTATTGGAACCTGATTTGGGAAATGTTGAATCTATTAGTTCCGGAAAGCCAATATACTTTTTAAATGTATCACATAATAGTAAGCGTTCATTAACGGCTAACAATTAGTTACTAAGTTCGAACTGTTTTTTTCATTTCCGACAGACCTTTTTAATGGATAAAAATTTTTACTCAAAATAATTTAATTTTACACTTTCTCCTATCGGTTGCTTCAGTATTGGCATATTTTGTGTCAATTTTATTAAGCTGATTGGTATTTATCTATTTTAAATTTCGGATTTAAGGTCTTTTTACGCTCAATAAGAACTTAAGATCCTAAACAAATTGTAATTCCTTCCTAACTTTTTTCTTTAGAAAAGAACAAATATAATTGTGATTTTTCATGAATAGTACTTTCAATGAAGCAAGCCTCCTCAACCAAAAGGCGTAGTTCCTATTTCATTCCTTCGCCCGATTGAATACTATTCAAAAAATGTTGATTATATGCATAAAATAAAATATAAAGTTCTCTTGATATTCCAAATGAATTTTTGAAGGTATTTCTTAAACGAAAATACAATTTAATATTATAAAATATATTAATGCATTATTGACAACAAAAGAGATTTTCTGAGAAAAAGTATTAATGCTTATTTATGGCAACATAATTGCAGAATGCATTATCAATACATCACTTAACGCTTTTACGCTATAATCGTTATCAATATTTATAAATTAAATTTAACGCTGAAACAATTAAAAACATTTATAAAGATGAATTAAATATGAAAATAATTTTTTCTTTAACGATTATTGCAATATTATTATTAACTTCAAATAATAGTCTAGCACAAATATCGGTAGACCTTAAAACAGCCTCTGGATTTGCAGTGCTTGCCGCTGCCGGAATAACTAATTCCGGTAATACTGACTTAGAGGGCGATATCGGTTCATATCCAACAGCAACAATTTCAGGATTTCCACCTGGTTCTTTCACCGGTACGAACCATCTGAATGATATTTTCACTCAGACCGCTATGACTGATTTAAATGCAGCCTATATTGATGCAGCCGGTCGGACAGGGGCAATTACAGTAGGATCAGAATTGGGTGGGGCAAACTTAACAAAAGGTGTCTATACATCTGCAGCAGGTACATTTGCAATAACAACTATTCTAACACTTGATGCCCAAAATGATACAAATGCAGTCTTCATCTTTCAAATGGCTTCTACTCTTTTAACTGCACCGAGTAGTCGCGTTGTTCTAATTAATGGTGCTAAATGGACAAACGTTTTTTGGATTGTCGGCAGTTCAGCAACTCTTGGTGATTCATGCCTCTTAGAAGGATCAATATTAGCAAATACTTCCATTTCAGCTGGGACAAATGCAACTGTAAACGGCAGACTGTTAGCCGGAGCGATCACAACAACAGGGACAGTTACTTTGTCTAATAATATTGCATTATCTAAGAATACTATTACCTATACAATATCCGGCAATGCAGGCGTAGCTGGAGCAGTCTTAAGCTGGACTGATGGTTCGGTCAGGACAGATACAGCCAACGGAAGCGGTGTTTATTCATTTACTGTTTCTTATGGTTTTTCC